>SKEA01000008.1_pt1 | contig 231885 bp, 233 predicted proteins | sample 4826601 | NCBI WGS metagenome assembly SKEA01 (sample SAMN11008821, study PRJNA524170) | human gut metagenome | biome: Human fecal sample; material: Feces; isolation source: fecal sample from pouch patient p13, p53 | host: Homo sapiens | place: Israel: Tel-Aviv | collected 2016-07-06 | reverse complement strand
TGCACCAAAAACACCAGAGGAAGAATGGAAAGCAGAATTTATAGAAGCCTGTCAGCAGACAGAAAAGATAAATTACTATCTGGATTTACTGGTGTTTGGAGAGTTACAGGACAGAATTGAATTTTTATTGGATAGTGGGAAGGATGTGAAAAGAATTGAAGAACGAATGGAAGAATATAGACGAAACAACAAGGAATAGACTGGAAGAAGCATTGGATCAGAGGGAAATGAACTCTAAGCCGTACTCTCAGGGATGGTTTGAGGATGGGCAGATTGATGAAGTAGCATTTTGTGAAAATTTCCTGCAAAGAATGCCATTGAAGTGTATCAACGGTATCTTTTTCAGTTATGATGGAATGTTGCCAGACAGCGAAGTAGAAAAAGAAATTTATAGAATGGTAAAACCGGTTCTTACGAAAGGAATTTCCAAGAAAGTAAAACAGCTTTTGGAGGTTCTAAAACTGGAAGCCTATTCAGAGGAACTTCCGGTGCAGATGGATCGTATCCATGTGAATAATGGAACTTATTTTTTGAATGGAGATTTTACAGAAAAGAAGGAGTTTTGCCTGAACCGCTTGCCTGTAAATTATGAAATGAAAGAAGCAAAGCCGGAACGGTGGCTGAAATTTCTTTCAGAACTGTTGGAGGAAGATGATATTTCTACCTTGCAGGAATATATGGGATATTGTTTAATCCCATCCAACAAGGCACAGAAGTTATTGATTATCTTAGGAAAAGGTGGGGAGGGGAAATCCCGCATTGGTTTGGTTATGAGAAAAATTCTCGGAACGAATATGAATGTAAGCAATATTCAAAAGGTAGAGCATAACCGTTTTGCAAGGGCAAATTTGGAATACCGACTTTTGATGGTGGATGATGATATGAAACTGGAAGCATTGAAAGACACCAACTACATTAAAACCATAGTCACTCTGGAGGATAAGATGGATTTGGAAAGGAAGTCAAAGCAGAGCGTACAGGGAAATTTATATGTCAGATTTCTCTGCTTTGGAAACGGAAGTCTGAGTGCCTTACATGACCGTTCCTATGGATTTTATCGCAGACAGATTATCCTTACGGTCAAAGATGTGCCGCCAGACAGAGTAGATGATCCCTATCTGATTGAGAAACTGCAAAGAGAAGCAGACGATATTTTCCTTTGGTGTCTGGAGGGATTGAAACGATTACTGAAAAATAAATATCGCTTTACCATCAGCGAACGTGCAAAGAAAAATCTACACGAAGCTATGGAATCCGGGAATAACATTATCGCTTTTATGCAGTCATCAGGGTATATCCGGTTGGAAGAAAATACAACGGCGACTTCTAAAAATTTATATCAGGCATATTGCCGCTGGTGTGAAGATAATACGGAAAAACCTATGAGTGCAAAAAGTTTTTCGGGGTACTTAAAAGAAAATGAAAAGAAGTATCACATTCATTATTCTACAAATATTCCCTCAGATAATGGAAAAAATGCCAGAGGATTTCAAGGAATTCATACGCAGATACGCATAGATAGCTACCGCTGATACCGATGAGATACAGATAAAAAAGAATTTTCCAAAGAAGCGTATATGCGTATATTATCAGGAAAATCAAGGGATTACAGGTTTCTGAAAAGTATGGGAGATACGTTTATACGCTTATACGGATAAAATTTGAATTTATTTTTTGAAGGGAGTGTCAGAAATGTTAAAGCAGCCGGAAAGAGAAAACAGAAATGTGAATGATTTATTTTATGAGATGGAGGGCAGACAGATACAAAAAATGAACAAGGTACTGGCAGACGTGGTGCTGACAAAAGCGGAGGAAAAAACTCTGATATGGCTTGCCGGATGGGAAGAAAGTACCGTAGATCATCTGCTGTCAGTCATAGAAAAAACAGCCCGGATACGGGCAGAGAAAAAGGGCGGATACGCCCATAAATCTAAATGTAAGTCCGAGAAGTAATCGGATTGTGTTAAACAAAACAAGCTCTCGGCGTTTGAGAGCGAAATACACCCATCGCACAAACTTCGTTTATGCTCTGCGTATTTCGCCCTTGCAGGGGGCAACCTGCCGACAGGCGGATAAGTTCGTAAACAGGTGCCTATGCACCTACTCACAATAAAATCAACGAGAGCTGGGAAAGGAGGATGCTTATAGGCAGACATTCATTTATTAGACAAAGTAAGCTGTCCAATGTGGCAGGAAGGATTGATTATATTTCCAATCCGAAAAGACAGGAATATCTCTATGCGACCTATCAGACAGAAGGGGCAACACCTGAATTTTGGAAAAATCTTGCAAGAGAAAATCAGTTGGATTTTAAGGCGAGTGGTTCAGCAGGGAAATGTATTGAAGGGCGTGAGTTTATCATAGCACTTCCAGAAAGTTTTGTTCAGTACAGGGCAGATGATGTGGTAAGGCTTTTTACGGAGACTTTTCATAAAAGATATGGTGTGGAGTGCATCGCTGCCCTTCATCATAACAAGACAAAGACGAATTATCATATTCATTTAGTATTCAGTGAACGGAAAATGTTGGAACAACCCGAAGTAAAGATTGCTACCCGAAATATGTTTTATGATGAGAAGGGAAAGCATAGACGCACAAAGAAAGAGGTTTTAGACAAGCAGGGCAATCTTCGGGCAGGGTGCAGTATTATCCCCAAAGGGGAAGTCTATGAAAGTCATATCTTCACAAAAAAAGAGGAATGGTTTAAGAACAAAGCCTTTACCAAAGAAGTAAAAGAACTGTTTACTGATACAATTAACTGCTATGTAAAAGAAGAATCAGAAAAACTTTCTGTATTCCAGCAGGGAGGCGTTTATCTGGCAACGAAGAAAATCGGAAAGAACAATCCGAAGGCAGAGGAGATAAAGGCAGACAATGCGGCAAGGCAGGAATGGAATCGGACAGTTGATGTGGCATTAGTCGAGGGTGTTCCTGAAAAGGATATTTTGAAAATCAAGCAGGAAAAAATCACAGACAAAACCTTGCAATCTATCAGGACACATGGTTGGCTGCCGGATATGTTCCGTCAGATTATCCGAGGTGCGAAAGACTTTTTACAGGAAGTAATTTTCAAATTTAAACTACCGCCAAAATCTGTGCCAAAGATTGATTTGCAGGAGTGGAAAGATATGCAGAAGGTTATGTATGAATTGCAGAGACAGTCCATGGAGATAAAACGCACACAGCAGGATATTTCTTCTTTGAAAAAGCAACTGTCAGAGTTACGAGGGTTCTTTAAAGGCAAAGAGCGAAAATCTCTGGAAGGGCGAATTGAACTGTTAGAGGATTTGGAAAAGCGTCTGCACAGGAGTATGGAGCAGATCGTAAAACGTGAAGGGTATCCAAATGTGCAATCCTTTCAGAAGGTCTATAACAAGGCAGAAAAACTGATTATAGAATACAATGAAGAACTGCGAGCATGGAAAAATCAGACGGAGCAGAAGAAAGAAAATCAGTTAGAACAGCCGAAAAAAGCAAGTGTACTAGAAAAACTGCACCGCTATCAGCAGGAAGGCAGACAGCAGCCGAAACGGTCAGTTAAAAAGAAAACTATGGATAGAGAACGATAAGAAAGGTGGAAATAATCGATACAGAAACAAGAGTAATTATAAAATTAAGAAGTAACATAGGGGATAATGTTGCCAAATAGATTGTTTATAAATGTGTAAAGCGAGTCTCTTGAGTAGCAATTTAATTGCACATCTAAAGAGACTGGGGTATAATATTTTTAGAAAGTAGAGTGTTAAGAAATCATTTTGGAAAACTGATTGCTTGGTGCTAGATTAAATTGTCAGACGGCATGTTGTCGGAGGCGTAAACAGCACTTTATTTTCGGTGCTTTTGCCTCCCCGACCGCGCAGTCTTGTGGGTGACCGCAGACTGTCAGCGGAGCAACCGCACACTGTCGTAGCTTTGTTTGAAAGGCAGGCTTCCTGCTTTTGAAATAAGGCCATGACAACAGTCACAGCCTTGGTAAATGTACTTTGAAAACTTCATCAATAAAGCCCTTGGTTATCGACCGCAGCCCGGATGGTTTCGGCATCGATTACTTTCCTGTCCTGTTGGGAGCCGATAGTCAGGGCGTCTGTCATCAGGTTATCGATCAGACGGGGATTGCCCTGGGTAAAGCTGTGTACAGCAGCAAGCGCAGAGGGATCAATGATGGAAGAAGCGGCTCCTGCAAGCTGCAGCTTATGCAGGATGTATTTTGAAACTTCGTCATCGAATAAGCCGGCATAGTTGTAATGAACGGTGATGCGCTGGCGAAGTGCCTCATGTACCGGTTTGGGGAGTGTATCGTTTAAATGGGATTCCCCGCACAGAATCAGGGTAAAGCAGTTTACGGAATCATAACCGTAATTCATGAGCATTTTGATGTCATTCAGAATACCGGTGCCCAGGTACTGTGCTTCGTCGATGGCAAGAAGTAGAGGCTGTCGTTTTTCCTTATAGAGGTAATAAATCTGTTCCTGAATGGCACGGAACATCCCGGTCTTTCCGCCTTTGTCGGATACACCAAGGATGGCGCATAGCTGCTTGTAGAAATCAGCAACGCTGATGGTGGACAGGCAGATGTATTCCATGTGAAACAGGCTTGGATTTAAACCGGAGGCAAAACAACGCAGGCAGAAGGACTTTCCCATGCCGGGTCTGGCGGTGAAAACACCAATGCCGCGGATATCTTTGAGATAATTCAGACGATTTGTCATTTCAGTAAAATCATGAGATACAAAGTGGTCTTTCTCTTTCAGCTGCTGTTTGTCGAATGGGTTGAAGGATAATCCGTAGTAGGAGTTATACATTAGTTGCACCCCCTGCTCTTGAGTAGTCAATGGCCGGAAGATTGCTACGTTTCGTATGGCAGTTATCATTGCGGTCAGTTCTGCGAATAGGGAACTTTTTATTTTCATATAGGATATAGGCAGAGTCCATGTCATCCGGAAGATAACGGACATTCACCTTTGCAGAAATGAATTGCATGGGAACATCATAGCAGATGCTGTCAATGGCAATGGTGGAATCCTTACGGACCTTGCGGGTAATCCGGTTATAAAAACAGTCATCCAGCCACTCGCGTGAAAGAGGTTTTCTGGGATGTTCCCTGGAAGCTTCATAGCGTTCCACCTTGCCTTTACTGGCTCCATCACGGACCTTGGTATGTAACAGAAGGATGCCAAGGGATACACAGATCATGGAAAGCTGTTCATTCGAGTAGCTACAGCCATTATTCACGTACAGCTTGTCTGGGATTCCATAGGTGGCAATGGCGTCTTTTAGAACTTTCTGGAAGTTACAGGCATTGTCGCTGTAAAACAGCTCTCCGCCAACCAGAAGTCTGGAATGGTCATCAATAATCATGATGACATATACGCGGCAGGACTTCCCAGCTTCTGTAATGTAAGGAAGATAGCAGGTATCGGCCTGCCAGATTTTTCCGAATTCGTCTTCCTCATAAGCTTTGCGGTCCCTGAGGTTAGGGTTTCTGGCAGATTTGAGGTCATTGTGGCGGATAAAACGCTGGACGGAATCAACGCTTATGGTAGCCGGAATAAAGGAGCTTCGAATCAGGAATTCATGAATCTGCGTGGCATTCATACGTGGGAAATCATTTTTGATACGGTAGATTTCATTGATTGCTTCATCATTCAGTGCCCGTGAAATACCTTTATCTGACCGGACATTTGGCATGAGGGCATCCAGCCCGCCAATGGTGTACTGGGATTTCCATTTCTCCAGTGTTTTATAGCTGTAGGTGACGGTAGAACCGTCGGGCAGGGTGAGAGGTTTTTCGGTAACACGCTTTAATAAGCGGTAGCCGAGGCATCAGGATAAAGCCCCTGGACCACAGGAGCGATGAGTGCGAAGCGGAACTGTGCCACTTCGGCATTATGCTTGGTTTGTTCGGTATCTTTTTGCATGGATACGTCCTCCTTTTTCGTTTTGTTTCATCATAAAGGAGCCGGGAAAGGAGAACCATACCCCAGTCGTGTGGTCAGAAAAGAAAGATATCGGGAGAAAAAGATGTCTGCCGGTATCGTGCGTTTTTGGGTCTGGTTAAGACAGGATTCCGGTGGGATTGCAGGAATGAGCAGGCAGTGAGCCGGATGAAATCCATGGAAAAGGCAGAAAAAGAGTCCCGTAGGAAAAGCTGCCTGTAGAAAGTGGCATTGTCAGTTTCAGAAGCATCCAGCATGCCAAGCCACTGCTCCATGTGTGACTTCCAGAGTGTTAGCCATTTATGGAACTGCTTTTCTGAGACATCAAAGTGCTCACAGAGCTGTTCAACCGTATGAAGCCCGGCATCACCCAGGATAAAGAGGATGAAGAACAGGCTGTAGCTGGAATAAGGGATAATGATATCCGGAAGGATGGCATGTGCGTGCTTACAGCTGTCACAGAATACACGCATGATGCAGAGATCCTGCTTCAGCTTCCTGCCGGAACGAAAGTAAATGATGGATCTGGCATAATAATCGTGGATGTGACAGTTACTGGTACTCCCACAGACGGGACATGTTTCCAATTCAGGCTGAAACTGTTCCATGTAGGAGTCAAAAAGAGATTTTGATGAAGTTTTTATACGAATTAGCTTGCATAACAGTAAGTTTTTTCTTATCATAGTAGTTGCTTAGCGGCTGTTTATGTGTCAGGTCATAATAATTAGGACATAGATCCTGCGAAGAACCTGCTTACAGCGCTTGGTGTGTGAGAGAAAGAACGAACTTTGGTCGGGGCTGTTCTTTCTCTTTTTATTTTCAGTTACAAAACTGACTATAAGGGAATCAGAGGAAATGGTCAATAGGACAGAAAAAAACGTGCCGAGATTCACAGCACATTAGGATAGACAACATATAGGAGCTGCCGAATTTAATCTGCGGTAAAGCTGCCGTAGGTAGGAACTATAATTCGACGCATGACATTAAATAAAATGGAATGTTAAGAAAATTTGAGGAGAAAAGGAATGAAATTTTTATTTGAGAGGGATAACATCATTTATGCAAAATGTATGAATTGCGATAGAATTCTTAAATTTAAACGATTTGAATTAGGAGAAGTAAAAACAGGAGTTGAATGTTTTTGCGGAAATATTAGTAATAGTATTGATGGAATGCAAGAAAAGAATCAAACAGAGCATAAAAATTGTGAAAGAAAAGTAAACGTGACTAAATCAACTGATTCGAATTCGAGTGTTCAAACAAGCACTGCCTCTTCGCAGATTGGTCCGGTATGTCCAACTTGTGGTTCTAGGAATGTATCGAAAATTTCTTTGACATCAAAGGCTGTAGGTGGTGCTATGTTTGGGATATTTAGTAGCAATATTAGAAATACTTTTAAATGTAATAATTGTGGATATAAATGGTGATGTGAGGGAGAAGGATGAAATATTTTGATACATTATATAAAAAAAGCTTAGATTTAATAGAATTGGATGCACCGGTAGTGCTTCAAGAAACAGCGATTATTAAGGATACAGTTGATGAGAAAATATTATTGAGAAATGTATTTGTAAATGTAAGTGATAGAATCGTGATGGCCGTAGCTATTAAAGGAAAATTAACAGATGTTTTTGGTGAACCAGTAAAATACAATGAAGGAGATATTTTTGAATATGTTTATCAAGATGTTATTTTTGAGCCGAATGTCTTGTTCGGAAATAAAATTTCTATAGAGTTGCCAATAAATGCTAGAAAAGCGATAATTGGAATAGAAAAAGTTGTATTTCAAGATGGAACAGTGTGGAGTACAAATCCCGATAATGTTGTAACGGTTCAACAACAAAGAGAAATCGAAGGGTCTGATGAATTTATGGAGTGGATTGATAACAATCCTATAAAACCCGTATTTTATTTTGTTGAAAATCAAGATTCTTGGCAATGTACATGCGGACAAGTTAATAAAGCGGCTGAAAAATACTGTAGAAATTGTAAACGTCAAAAAGAAAATGTTAGGAGCACATTTAGTAAAGAAATTATTAAGCAGCAATATGAAAAGTTTCAACAGATAAAAGAAAAAAAGCAAAAAGAAGAAGAGGAAAAGCAAGAAGAATTAAGAAAACATGAGTTAGAAAAATTGTGCGAAATAGATAATGAAAAGAAATTAGAAAGTGCACAAAATGACTTTAAAGTGATGGTGGAACAGTCATTAGAAAAGGAACAAAAACAACATGCAACAGAAAAAACAAAAATCATAATTAGCGGTATTTGTGGAATTGTAGCCATTGTGCTAATAGTGTGTATTACAATAGTTTTAAGAAAGCCTGATACGGAAGTGACAACAGAAAAAATGGCTAAGTCAGAAACAATAAAATCTGATTTGATTCAACAAACGAGGGGAAGTTTAGAACCGTATGTTGCAATGGTTGGAATTTCAACAGATAATGATACTGCAACAGTTACAGAAAGTTTTCTCAATAATATTGATAAAGTGAAAATTATGGGAAAAAAAGGTACTGTTTCTCATGGATATACGGCTGATTCTGGTGATAGGATAGCTATGATGGATTGGCAATCAAATGAGTCTATGTCTACTGAAGAATATGATGAGTTCACCAAGTCTTTAAATGAATATTTTGGAGAAGTAGCAGAAGTACAGCAGTATGATAATATTTCTGAAGAGAATTGCTTGGTATGGAATGATTTGGAGAATGTGTGTTGGGTAATTGGTTGGTATGAAGAGGGCATTGCATATTTGAGATGGTATGGAAAAGATGATTGGAATTATTGATTTTTGTATCAACTATTAGTGTAACAAGAGACAATTTGTAATTGATTGGAAACAGTATTATTTGTAATTCAAAAAAAGATTGGATGTTTAAAAGAAGAAATGTTTAGAGAAATTAAGAAATTCTGGAGAAACGTATGAACTTTATTCGTGTGGATAATGAAATAAACAGATATAGGAGAGGCGAAGAGATGGATATTAAAAATGTATTATTAGATACAATTAATTCGGAAAAAAGTAATATTCGACATATTGCTTTGACTATTGAGCGACTTACAGTCACTATGTTGAATGATTGTATAAGGCGGCAAGGTAAAAGTAGCCAAAGTAATGTTGCAGTTTCTCAAATGATGTGCGATATGTTTCTTCCAGATGGAATTAATGATATAGAAGGCAAAACAATTGTAGAGATAAAAATTTTTAGAAGTAATCGCATAATGATAAATCGACTTTATGACATGATAGGAAGAATTTCTATGCAGTCAGAAAAAATCGATAATCTGTTGTTGATTTTTGTAAATGAGATATCGGAAAATTTGAAGGCTAAATTATTGAAAATTAAAGCAAACGATTTGAATATTCATATTTGGGATATCGATGATTTGGTGAAGATATTTAGGCAAAATGAACCATTGTTTATTGAAACATATAATAATTTAAATAGAACGTTATTGCAAGATGCAATCTATAGAGGGATTAAAAGAAAAAATGATACATATCTCGAAAAAAGAATGAAATATGTAGAACAGTTGCATGATGCATATACTAATGACAAAGTGGTACTGTTTCTGGGAGCTGGTGCATCGAGAGATGCTAAAATAGCCACTTGGGATCAATTGATATCAGAATTATTCGTGACGTTAATTAATAAACAATTACAGGTAAATTGTATTCAAATGAGTGAGGATGAGAAAAATAAGATTTTGGATGCAATACAGAATCAAAACGGTAATTCTCCATTATTACAAACACGATTTTTGAGAACAGGATTTGAAAATGATTTTGAAGAAATTATTAGGGAGATTTTATATAAAGATGCATTGGAAACTTCTGAACTGTTAGAAGAAATTGGACAGCTATGTATACCTAATAGAGGTAAATTGGGAATAATAGCAGTAGTTAATTATAATTTTGATGATTTGATTGAAAAAAACTTAAAAAGGTTACGAGTGAATTATCATTCGATTTATGGAGAAAGCATGTTTCCGGAGGCAGATGAGTTGGGTATTTATCATGTTCATGGTTTTTTACCACAGAATAAAGATTTATACAATAATTTAACAAAATCTTTATTGGTTTTTTCAGAGGAAGGATATCACAAATTAATGCTTGAACCATATAATTGGGCAAATCTATCACAATTAAATTACATGATGAATAATACATGTGTATTTATAGGATTGTCTATGACAGATCCAAATATGCGAAGATTATTAGAAGTAGCTGCCAAAAAAATGGAGGGGGAAGATTCCGTGTGTAGACATTATGCGATAATGAAGAGATTTCATTTAGTGGAAGCAAATGATGATGAGTCAATTAGAAATTTTGAGCGAATCAATGAATCGTTGCAAGAATCATTTTTTAATGAAATTGGTGTAAATATTATCTGGATAGATGATTATAACGAAATACCATTATTGCTAAAAAAGATTAAAGGTGAGAGAGAATAGCAAATTGAATAAAGAATGGCATGCATAGCTTGTATAAATCAAAAAATATGTTGTAAGGTGTGGTGAGGAGTAATGCGAAGTTCTGTGTTTGTAACGTGTTTGCAACACCATATTCCAAGAATCCAGTACAAGCATTCCAAGTTACGCAAACGTTAATCATACGTTTCAGAACGTACAATTTCAAAAAAAGATATTTCAACTCCTAAGGACTCTGGTTTTGGGGATTTTTTTATGTATTTTTAAAAGCAAATGTGATAAGATAACTGTAATATAAAATATTGGAGGGAGAATTATGGAACAAACTTTTTTGACGGATATAGAAATAAAAAAAGTTCGTCATTTAGAGAATATTTCAATTCCTTTAGATAAAAATAAAAGAAAACATTTGATTTTAACGGGGAAAAATGGGAGTGGAAAAACAAGTGTGTTGGAAGAGATAGTACAGCATTTTAATTATATTCTTTCAGATCAATTTGATAGTTATGATGAACTGACGGAAAAACAGAGATTCTACATAGATAGGATTGAAGAGGCAGAGAAAATATCTGATTTGGAAAAAAGAACAAAATCCATACAAGAAGAAAAAAGAATGCTAGAGTGGATAGAAGATAAAATGAAAAATTGGTTGGAAGGAGTTGTTTCAAACTTTACTTCCTATATGGTATTGCGTGAAAAATATCAAAGGGGGGATTTTATTTTTGCATATTATAAAGCTGAAAGAGAATTTCAAGTGGAAGAATACAAAAATATTGAAAAAATAGAATTTCAGGACAAATATAGTATTTCCGAAAATCCAGGTATAAAATTCACAAAATATCTTGTAGATTTGAAAGCTACCCAAGCTTTTACAAAAGATAAGGAAAAATACGAAAAGATAAATAAATGGTTTCATGCATTCGAGGATATTTTAAAGAAAATTTTTGAAGATAAAAATCTCCAGTTGAATTTCAATGATGAAACGTTTCAGTTTTCTATTTGTGAGACAGATAGAGAACCCTTTGATTTTAATACAATGTCCAGTGGTTATGCAGCAATATTTGAGATTATTAACGATCTGATTATAAGAATGGAGGCAAAGTCAGGACTGCGAACAGAATTTAATATGGAAGGTGTCGTTTTAGTAGATGAAATTGAAACCCATTTGCATTTAGAATTACAGAAAATGATACTTCCTATTCTAACAACTCTTTTTCCTAATATTCAATTTATTATTACAACACACTCTCCATTTATTTTAAGTTCCTTAGATAATGCGGTTATTTATGATTTACAGAACAGAACTCTTGTAGAAAATGGTTTGGAAAAATTACCCTATGAGGGAATTGTAGAAGGATATTTTAAGGCTGATACATTATCAGCAGAGTTAAGAGGAAAATTTGAAAGATATAAAGATTTAGTTTCTAAGGAAAAGTTATCAGATGAAGAATATGAAGAAATAGATAAACTGGAATTTTATTTAGATGAAATTCCAGATTATCTTGCAAAAGAATTGACATCAGAATATAGCCGATTGAAATTAGAATTTTCAAATAGGGGGTAAGGATAGTGATTAAGATAGACAGAAATCCTGTTCCGCCTCTATCACTGGCTGTTGAAGAACAAAAGGCGAAAGGGGTTTATAATAAGCCAGATGTCATACAGAGGTTAAAGGAAGATTCACATGATAAGTGCTATATTTGTGAATTGGGAGGATTATCTGATCCGGAAGTAGAACATTTAAAGCCTCATCATGGACGGACGATACCAGAGAGAATTTTTGATTGGAATAATTTATTTTATGTGTGTCCTCATTGTAACAATATTAAAAAAGAATCAAAATATGACGATAAAATCATAGATTGTTGTAAAGAAGATCCAGAAAAGATGTTAGAACAGTTCTATGAAGAGGGACATGTAAATGTACATAATATTGTGGATGAAGAGCGTGCATTTATGACTGCAGACCTTATACAGGAATGTTTTGAAAAACGCAATACAGGGATTCGGGAAGCAGCTTGTCAACACAGGATCGATCGCTTGGCAGATGAGATGAATATTTTATATAAAACATTGGAAAAATATAAGAAAAATCCAGAATTATTGCGTTATAAAAGAAGTTTAAGATCTACATTGAGTAGAAATAGTATATTTGCGGCATTTAAAAGAAATTATGTGAGAAAGCATATTTTAGATTATCCGGATTTAGAGGAATTCTTAATGTAATTTGAGGTGTGGTGAGGAGTAACAAGAAGTCCTGTGTTTGCAACGTGTTTGCAACACCACATTCCAAGAATCCAGTAAAATCAAGTGTTCCCAGTTACCCAAACGTTAATTTCAGTTCAGCAAGAGATAATCTTCCCTTTGGGACAGACAATTTCAAACAGTATTTACGAACCTCTCAGGATTTCGGTCTTGGGAGGTTTTTTGCATGTATTTTAGACGAAGATAATGGTATAATCTATTAATGAGATATATGAATTTGTGTCCCCGCTGGTGACACAAATTTATGAAAGGAGAGGGTGAGATGGCACATGATATACTTCTGTCAGGAAAGTTAATAGAAATCATAGAAACATCAAGAAATAATGCTTTGAGAAAAGTGAATGAAGAACTTATTCGTATGTATTGGTTAGTAGGAGAATATTTAAGTATTGAGTCTATGAAAGCCACTTTTGGAGATAAATATATAGATATGATTTCTAAAGAAATACAAGAAATGTTTCCGGGAATTAGAGGGTTTAATCGGCGAGGTCTTTATAGGATGAAACAGTTTTATGAACTTTATAGGGATAACGCAATTGTGTCACCACTGTTGACACAATTAAGTTGGTCAAACCATCTATTGATTATGTCAGGATGCAAATCGGACGTAGAGCGAGAATTTTATATGAGGTTATGTATTAAAGAGAACTATTCAAAAAGGGAACTAGAACGTCAGATTAATAGTGGTTATTATGAGCGCTATATGCTCTCTAAAGAAAAACTTTTGCCGGAACCAATAAAAGGATTAAAAGAAAATCCATTTTTGGACTCGTACATTATTGAGTTTCTTGATTTGCCAAAGAATTTCAAAGAGTCGGATTTAAGAAAAGGTCTTATTCAAAATATGAAAGAATTTATTTTGGAAGTGGGTAAGGACTTTACATTTATTGATGAGGAATATCGAGTACAAGTAGGTGGAGAAGATTTTCGAATTGATTTATTATTTTTCCATAGAGGTTTGCAATGTTTGGTGGCTTTCGAGTTGAAGATTGGAAAATTTAAACCCGAATATGTTTCTAAAATGGATTTCTATTTGGAAGCATTAGATCGTCAAAAGAAAAAAGACAATGAAAACCCCAGTGTTGGAATGATTTTGTGTGCGTCCAAGGATGACGAAGTTGTAGAGTATGCTATGAGTAGAACCATGTCTCCAATGCTGGTTGCTGAATATAAGCTGCAATTACCGGACAAAACAGTATTGCAGAAAAAGTTACAGGAATTAATCAATATGCCTTTGTTAGAGGAATAAGTAAAATTTCAAACAGTATTTTACAACTCCCCAGAACTTCGGTTTTGGGGAGTTTTTCTATTACATGAAAAAATATAAATATCATGAAAATTAAAAAAATCTGGAAAAATTTTTTATTATCTGCTATACTGTAACATAAGAAAAAATTTTTAAAGCAGATTTTGCAGAAAGGAGCAAGCTATGAGCTGGAAAACAACGACTATTCACCTCATGAAAGGTGCCTATATTGCTGTTTACAGGGATAGTGCGCTCTTTTTTAGGCAAAATCGTTTTTTATGATTGCGACAACTATAAAAAGCCACTATCTCCTAATCAAGTAATTTATTTGAAAAGGAGATTTTTTTATGCGTAAATTTAATATAAGACAGCAGATAGGTAAGTTATATTTACTAACTTCTGTGGGGTATTTTCAAATTGCAGGAGCATCATGGGTTGCATTGTTGGCGATGAGAGGATTTTCCCTTTTAGAAATTGGGATGTTGGAAAGTATTTTTCATATTGTAAGCTGTATATTTGAAATTCCGTCAGGCGTTGCGGCAGATGTTTTCGGTCGAAAAAAGACCATGGTTATGAGTCAGCTTGCTTCTTTATTATCCGGTGTCATGATGGTTTGGTCAGAGGGATTTTGGGCAACGGCATTTGCCATAGGATTTAGCGCTTTAAGCTATAATTTGGCTTCCGGTACGAGAGAGGCATTGGCTTATGACAGTTTAAAACTGGTAGGAAAAGAAAACGAGTATAATACGTTTGCAGCAACAGATATGATGCTTTACAGAATTGCCAATTCTACGTCCACACTCTGTGCAGGGCTTGCATTATTTCTCGGCTTTCGAAAAGCTTATACGGCGGATATTCTTTTTACTTTGATAGCATTATTTATTGCATGCAGTTTAAAAGAGGTCGAGATAGGAACGAAAACAGATGAAAAAAAGGTATCTGACAGAGTGGTGAATACAGTCAGAGAAAGCTGGCATTTTCTACTTCTTAATAAAAAGATGAGAAGGATTATGGTAATCAATGCAATTATAGGAGCTGTTTCCACGTTGGTATTGTTCTTTTTACAGGCAAAGCTGCCCCTTGCAGGATTAAATCAGGGGATGCTGGGACCGGTCCTTTTTGCCATGGGGATGGGAGCTGCTTTAGGCTCAAGAGCAACATCACTTTTTCCATCAGTTTCTTATAAAAAGGTTGTGCTCATCAGTAGTTTGATTGTGATAGTTTCTTTTCTCTTGGCATTTACAAAAAGTCCTGCTTTCATGATTTGCGGAGGTTTTGTAGGAGCATTTGCTGATGATTTTCTGGAAGTCAGGACAGACGTGCTTATCAATGAAATGATTTCTTCTGAGCAGCGTGCAACCTTAATTTCGGTAAATTCGTTTATTTTTTCTATTGTTATGATTGTTTTATCTACATGGATGGGGTGGATTATGGCATGATTTTATGGTAGGATAGATACATATACATGAAGAAAAAGGAGAACAGCAAAGATGAAAATTGCAGTAACTTATGATAACGGAAACATATTTCAGCATTTTGGAAAGACAGAATTTTTTAAAGTATATGAAGTAGAGAACAATCAAGTGATTTCAAGCGAAGTAATCAGCTCTAATGGCGCAGGACATGGCGCTTTGGCAGAGCTTCTGGGCAATCAGTCCGTAGATTTGTTGATTTGCGGCGGTATTGGCGGCGGTGCTCAGACAGCGCTGGCAGAAGCAGGAATTGAAGTGTGTTCAGGTGTGCAGGGAGATGTAGATCAGGCTGTGGAAGCTTATTTAGAAGGTGAATTAGTATCTGCCGGTGTAAACTGTGACCATCATCATGAGGAAGGGCATAGCTGCGGCAGTCATGAAGACGGACATTCCTGTGGTGGAAGCTGCGGTGGTTCTTGTGGAGGACATGTGCATTTGACAGGACGCAATGTGGGCAAGACCTGTCGTACACATTACAAAGGAACTTTTAATGACGGAACGCAGTTTGACTCCTCTTATGACCGTGGGGAACCATTGGAATTTATTTGCGGAGTAGGTCAGATGATTAAAGGATTTGACGCAGCTGTCGCAGATATGGAAGTGGGACAGAGTGTTGATGTTCATTTAATGCCTGAAGAAGCTTATGGTATGCCGGATTCGGATGCTGTTTTTACTCTTGAGATTGCACAGCTTCCGGGCTCTGAAGATTTGGAAGCAGGTCAGAGAGTTTACCTGACAAATCAGTTAGGACAGCCATTTCCGGTGAGTGTTGTAGAAAAAACAGAGACTACCATTACTTTTGATGCAAATCATGAAATGGCAGGAAAGGAATTGAATTTCCATATTGAACTGGTTGAAGTAAAATAAGATATAAAAAATGGAGTTGTCATTTAAACATTATCCAGAAATATATAAATATTCAGGATATGATTTAACACGACAACTCCTTTTTAATTTTACCTAATGTTTATACCGGAATGTTTTTCTTTCTTAATTTCCGAATATAGCTTACCAGCAGAACGACACAAATAAAATCTATGATTACAACGGCGATAATCGATTGCATACCGTAGTAAATTCCTGCTGTTTCTGCGATTTTACCGATAATGGAAGGCATGATAATTGCCCCTAAGCTTGCGATGGTTAAGATAAAGCTCCATGCAAGGGTATACTTCTGAATAATACTTCCTGCAAAGGAAACAGTTGTAGGATAAAGTCCTGCCATGCTGAAACCAAAGCCCATAATACCTATGAGAATAAACGGTGTCGTAGAGCTGAACAATAATAAAAGGAAGAATGCTACCAGACCAAATCCCATACAAAGAAGCAGCCATTCTTTCTGCACTTTTGTAGAAAGCCATGCAGTTAAAAGTCTTCCTGCTAAAATCATAATCCATAAAACACTGGCGGTAGCCTGTGAAAGTGACTGCGGAAGCAATCCGGTGTCTTTAAAATAGGTAATCATCCAGCCGATAACACCCTGTTCTGCACATAAGTAAAAAAACATTGTCAAAGTACAGAGATAAAACAGAGGTTCCTTAAAAAATGCAAAGCCGGAAGCAGTTTGTTTCTTTGTTCCTGTTGTGAAACCTTCAGAATTGGGGATAATAAAGTACATAATCCAGCTTAAAATCCCCATAATTAACATAAAATAGCAGGCATAAATCCAGTTGTCAGGATTATTTTTTGTAAGAGCAATGAGAAGCAGCGGAAAAGTAAATGCACCAATAGCAAACATTGCATGAAGCCCATTTAAAAGAGAAGCTTTTCCCGGAGCTAATTCGTTGATGGATTGGTTACAAAAATTGCTGGTAGCTCCTCGTGCCATACCTGTTAAGAAAAAGGAGAGCGCCAGCATGTAATTATTATCAGAAAAGATAATAATGAAAAAGGAAAGAGCAAAGAAAGCATTAAAAAGCAGAATACTTTTTTTCCTTCCCAGAAAAGCCGGTAATGTACCGGAGGCAAAGCTGGAAATCAGATTTCCCACAGAGTGAAGACTGACAATCATACCGCAAAAGGCGTATTCCAGTCCTCTGGCATCTCTGATATAAGGCAGGAGAGAGCCGATAGATAATGCAAGCATGCCGTTGATAATAAAAACGCCATAGCTGCACAAAAGCTGTTTGTTTTGAGTTTTACTACTAAACAATGGTTAAAATTCCTTTCTTTAAAATACAAAATCCCATATAGTCTAAAGCAGGAACAGGAGTTTGTAAAGGGGTGTATACCATTTTGTTCATAAATTTTTTATAATTACATTGGCACTCGTCTGTTGACTTGGCTAATAATTAGTGTTATAGTAGCACTAGAACAAAAGAAAATAGTACAAATGGAGGGATTTTTTATGAATATCAGTAAATTTACGCAGAAATCACTTCAGGCTGTTCAGGATTTAGAAAAAACTGCTTATGAATTTGGCAATCAGGAAGTCGAACAGGAGCATTTGTTATACAATTTATTAAAGCAGGAGGACAGTCTGATTTTAAAGCTGATTGAGAAAATGGAAATTCAAAAAGAACATTTTCTTAATCGAGTAGAGCAGGCTTTGAATGCAAGAACAAAGGTATCAGGAGGGCAGCCTTATATCGGACAATACTTAAATAAGGCATTAGTAACTGCTGAGGATGAGGCAAAAACCATGGGAGACGAATATGTTTCCGTAGAGCATTTATTTTTGGCATTGCTGAATAATCCAAGCCCTTCTATGAAGAAAATTTGGAATGAGTACGGGATTACCAGAGAACGTTTTTTACAGGCTCTCAGCACAGTAAGAGGAAATCAGAGAGTGACAACGGATAATCCGGAAGTAACCTATGACACCTTGAATAAATACGGACAGGATTTAGTAGAAAAGGCAAGAGAGCAGAAACTGGACCCTGTAATCGGAAGAGACGCGGAAATTCGTAATGTTATCCGTATTCTTTCCAGAAAAACCAAGAACAATCCTGTGTTAATCGGTGAACCGGGTGTCGGTAAAACAGCAGCGGTAGAAGGACTGGCACAGCGTATTGTCCAAGGTGATGTACCGGAAGGATTGAAAGATAAAAAAATATTTGCGTTGGATATGGGTGCGCTGGTCGCAGGTGCAAAATATCGTGGTGAATTTGAGGAAAGATTAAAGGCTGTTTTGGAAGAAGTACGAAAAAGTGAAGGGCAGATTATTCTCTTTATTGATGAGCTTCATTTGATTGTGGGTGCAGGAAAAACAGACGGAGCCATGGATGCCGGTAATATGTTAAAGCCAATGCTGGCAAGAGGTGAGCTGCATTGTATCGGTGCAACTACTCTTGATGAGTATCGTCAGTATATTGAAAAAGATGCTGCATTGGAAAGAAGATTTCAGCCTGTAACCGTAGACGAACCGACTGTGGAAGATACGATTTCTATTCTGCGAGGCTTGAAAGAACGCTATGAGGTCTTCCATGGAGTAAAGATTACAGACAGCGCTTTGGTTGCGGCAGCTACACTTTCTGACAGATATATCAGCGACCGTTTTCTTCCGGATAAGGCCATTGACTTAGTTGATGAAGCCTGTGCATTGATTAAAACAGAGCTGGACTCCATGCCTACGGAATTGGATGAAATGCGAAGAAAAATCATGCAGATGGAGATTGAAGAAGCTGCGTTAAAGAAAGAAAATGACAGATTAAGTCAGGACAGATTAGTAGCTTTGCAGAAGGAAATGGCTGAGCTAAGAGACAGTTTTAATGCGCAGAAGGCCCAGTGGGATAATGAAAAATCTACCGTAGAACGCCTTCAGAAGCTTCGTGAGCAGATTGAAGATATGAATAACAGAATTCAAAAAGCACAGAGAAATTATGATTTAGACGAAGCTGCAAAGCTTCAGTACGGAGAACTTCCGAAGCTTCAGAAACAGTTGCAGGCAGAGGAAGAAAAGGTGAAAAATCAGGATTTATCTCTGGTTCATGAAAGCGTTACAGATGAAGAAATCGCCAGAATTATTTCCCGTTGGACGGGTATTCCGGTAGCAAAGCTGACAGAGGGAGAAAGAACAAAAATCCTGCATCTGGAGGAAGAGCTTCATAAACGTGTCATTGGTCAGGACGAAGGTGTAACAAAGGTTACCGATGCCATTATCCGTTCCAAAGCAGGTATTAAAGATCCTACAAAACCTATTGGTTCTTTCCTGTTTTTAGGCCCTACCGGCGTAGGTAAGACAGAGCTTGCCAAGACTCTGGCGGCTACACTTTTCGATGATGAGCAGAATATGGTTCGTATTGATATGAGTGAATACATGGAGAAATATTCGGTATCCAGACTCATCGGAGCGCCTCCGGGATATGTAGGATATGAAGAAGGCGGACAGCTTACAGAAGCAGTGCGAAGAAAACCATATTCCGTTGTTCTTTTTGACGAGATTGAAAAGGCGCATCCTGATGTATTTAATGTACTTTTGCAGGTGCTGGATGATGGCCGTATTACGGACTCTCAGGGAAGAACCGTGGACTTTAAAAATACCATTTTAATTATGACTTCCAATATTGGTTCTCCATATCTTTTGGAAGGAATTGAGGAAAATGGTGAGATTAAGCAGGAAGCAAGAGATGCGGTAGAGCGTGATTTAAGGGCTCATTTCAGACCGGAATTTTTGAACCGTTTAGATGAAATGATTATGTTTAAACCACTGACAAAAGAAAATATCGGAGGCATTGTAGAGCTTCTTTTAGCAGACTTAAATAAGCGATTAAAAGATCAGGAGCTATCTATAGAATTGACAAAAGCTGCAAAAGATTATATTATTGAGGGCGGATATGATCCTGTCTACGGGGCTCGTCCTTTGAAAAGATATGTACAAAAATATGTGGAAACTTTAACTGCGAAGTTAATTCTTGCAGGAAATATAAGTGCCGGCAGCAGGATTGTTATTGATGTAGAAAATGATGAATTAGTTGCTCATGAAAAGTATGTAGAGTAAAGGAGAAATGCAATGATACCGAAAGATCCAGTAATGCTTTTAAGCTATATAAATACACAGCTTCGAGATTTTTATTCTTCTTTTGAAGGCTTATGTGAAGATAAAGGATTGAACGCAGAAGAAATTCAGATGAAGCTGTCAGGAATTGATTATGTTTATGATTTAGAGAGAAATCAATTTGTTTAAAAGTTTTATTTGGGGTTGACAAAGCAGTATAAGAAGAAGTATGATGAGGAAAATCGGTAGGTGAGGTTACCACAGGGATTTGGGAGACCTAAGATTGCTGCCGCAGATTTGTGGAGACACAATGCGCTGGTTAGCAGGCTATGTCGTGGAAGGCATAACCTAATGCAATTTATATGCCCTGTGATACTAAAGCTTGTACGTGGCACTCAGAAATAGAAGCGAGACCTTCCGGAATTTTACCGGAAGGTTTTTTTCTTACATAGGGAATTGCGTCCTATGTAAGAAAAAATGCTTTGTAATCAATAGAAAGAGAGGTGAGGGCAATGGAAGCAGATGCCGGTTATTGTATCAATAAAATAGCGAAAAAAATAAATACAGAAAGAAGGTATTGCAATGAACAGACAAATTTTTACGGACTTGTTAGAGATGAAAGAGTTCAAAGCAGTGAAAAGTATTCTGGAAGATATGGATACTGCAACCATTGCCGAACTTCTTGGAGAATTGAAGGAGAAAGAGAGAAGAGAAGCTTTTGGCCTTATTGAAACACCTAAGAAAGAAAAGGTATTTGCTCAGTTAGATGACGATATGCAAAGCTGTTTGGCGAAGACATTTACGGAGAAAGATGGGCAGAATACAAGGGAAGTGCAAGAAAAACAGTATTTTGATACGTCTGTACTTATTCATGCAAAGAACCGTATTGGCTGGCTGCTGTTTTTGATGCTTTCCGCAACCATTACTCAGACGATTATTGCTCATTATGAGTCAGCTTTTGCAGCAGTGCCCCTTTTAGTTTCCTTTATTCCCATGCTTACGGATACAGGAGGAAATTGTGGTTCTCAGAGTTCTACTTTGATTATTCGGGGAATTGCTCTTGATGAAATTTGTTTTCGTGATATTTTTAAGGTAATGTTTAAAGAAGTAAGAGTTGCTTTGGTAGTAAGTTTAGGACTGGCAGTTGTTAACGGCATGTATATTATATTGCGTTATCATAATGGAATGTTAGCTGTTTTAATAGCAATTTCTCTGACAGCTACTATTTTCATGGCAAAGCTTATTGGATGTGTTCTTCCTTTGTTTGCGGGAAAGCTTCATTTAGACCCCGCAATTATGGCAGCACCTTTAATTACTACCATTGTAGATGCCGGCTCTATTATGATATACTTTACCATAGCGACAAAATTATTGGGTGTAGTTTGAGGTAGATTATGAAGAAAATTATAGTAATAGAAGATGATAAAGTTTTGCGTGAGGCACTTACCGCTCTGCTTAGAGAAAATGGGTATGAGGTATGTCAGATTGTAAGATTTGAGAAGACGGAACAACAGATTGCCAGGGAAAAAGCAGATTTAGTTCTTTTAGATATTATTCTGCCCGGTACAAACGGGCAGGAAATTTTAAGAAATTTGAGGCGAATTTCCGAAGTTCCGGTGATTATGCTTACCAGCAAAACAGGGGAAACAGATGAAATTCTGGCTATGAGCTATGGGGCAGATGATTATATTACAAAGCCCTATAATCCGGCGCTTTTGTTGCTGAAAATAGAAGCACTTTTTCGCAGATTAAAACCACAGGAAAAGCAGGAAGAATTAGAATACAGAGGCGTGTTTTTAAATCCTTTAAAGAGCACCTTGCGCTATCAGGACAGGGAAATTGTACTGTCAAAAAATGAGATTTCTATTTTTCATTACCTGTTGAAAAACAGAGGGAAAATTGTATCAAGAGACGAGCTTATGGATTATTTATGGGACTGCAATGACTTTGTAGATGACAATACTTTGACGGTCAATATCAATCGACTGAGGAAAAAGCTGGAGGAAATAGAGCTTACAGGTGTGATTGAGACAAGAAGAAGGCAGGGGTATATCTTAATATGAGTATAAAAGGATATCTAAAAGACCATGGGATTTGTATCCTGATTTTTTTGATAGGTATGGGAATTACGGAGGGTATTTTTCTGCTTTTTAATGTAAGTATTACCCTGCAAATATTTGTTTTGACAGTTTTGTTTTTGGGACTTCTGGCGGCAGGAATTTATGATTATAGCAGGAAAAAGGGATTTTATAGAGAACTGGAGCAGAAGCTTCAACAGCTGGAAGAAAAGTATTTGCTAATGGAAATGTTGGAAAAACCGGAGTTTCTGGAAGGACAGATTTTTTATAATGTGTTATCAGAAATGCAAAAATCCATGAATGACGAAATTTTTGTGCAAATACGGAAAAACAATGAATTTAAACGCTATATAGAAACATGGGTACATGAAGTAAAACTTCCCATTGCCAGTATTCGCCTTATTCTCCACGAATATAAAGGCACATCAGCCAGAATCTTAAAAGAACAGATGGGACGAATTGAAAGCTATGTGGAGCAGGTGCTTTATTATCTGAGAAGTGAAGTGCCGGAAAAGGATTATAGGATTGCTCCCCATTCTTTAAAGAAGCTTACAGACCAGTCTGTTTCTGAAAACAGGGACAGCTTGATTTTAAACCGAATAAAAATTATACAGGAAACACAGGATATTTCCGTTTATACAGATGAGAAATGGATACGATTTATTTTGGGGCAGATTATCAGTAATGCAGTGAAGTATAAGAAAGAAGACAGTATAATTCGGATATGGAGTCATCAAGATGGAAAGCATAGTTTTCTTCATATTTTGGACAATGGTATGGGGATTGTAAAAGAAGATTTGCCAAGAGTTTTTGAAAAGTCGTTTACCGGTAAGAACGGCAGAACACATCAGGCTTCTACGGGAATGGGATTGTATTTATGCAATACGCTTTGTAAACGTCTGGGACATAGATTGGCTGTGCAGTCAAAAGAAGGGGAGTACACAGAAATTACCATAGAATTTTACGAAAATGAGTATCTGGATGTTTTGAAATAACCTTACAGTAATGTAAGGTTATTTTATACAAAAAAATGGTTTGTATAAGATAAAAAAACTATAATGATACTTGAAAAATAAATTGGAGGTATGACATGGAAACATTATTAGAAGTTCAAAATCTGGTGAAATTTTATGGTAATAAAACAAGCCTTACGAAGGCAGTAAATGATATTAGCTTTCAGGTAAATAAAGGAGAATTTACAGCAATTATGGGGGCCAGCGGCTCTGGAAAAACAACACTTTTAAACTGTATTTCTACTATTGATAAGGTAACAAGCGGTCATGTTTTGCTGAAAGGACAGGATATTACAAAACTAAAAGGCAATGCATTAATGAAGTTTCGAAGAGAGCAGTTGGGATTTATTTTTCAGGATTTTAATCTTTTAGATACTTTAAATGCCTTTGATAATATTGCGCTTGCTCTTCAGATACAAGGGAAAAAACCAGATGAAATCAAGAAAAAAGTCAGAGAGATCAGTGAAAAACTCAATGTAGAAGAAACCTTAAAAAAATATCCTTATGAAATGTCAGGTGGTCAACGTCAAAGAATTGCCTGTGCAAGAGCAATGGTAACAGAGCCTTCTTTGATTTTAGCCGATGAACCCACAGGGGCATTGGATTCTCAAAGTGCAGGTATGTTTCTTAGCAGTCTTCAATATATGAACGAGGCGCTGCAGGCTACGATTTTAATGGTAACCCATGATGCTTTTTCAGCAAGTTATGCAAAACGTGTTCTGTTTATGAAAGATGGTAAGCTGTTTCATGAGCTGAGAAAAGGAAACAACGACAGGAAAGAATTTTTTAATGAAATTATTCATGTGATTTCACTTCTGGGAGGTGACTTAAATCATGTTGTTTAATCTTTCCAGAAAGAATTTTAAGAAGAGTATTCGGGATTATTCGGTGTATTTTTTTACGTTGATTTTAGGTGTGGCAGTTTTTTATATCTTTAATGCTATTGAAACCCAAACAGCTATGATGGAAGTGACAAAGGCAAAGGCGGAAATTATTGACATGATGAACAGCGCCTTAGAGGCTGTCAGTATCTTTGTATCTTTTATTTTAGGATATTTGATTGTATATGCCAGCCGATTTATGCTGAAAAAAAGAAAAAAAGAATTTGCTGTTTACCTGACACTAGGAATGAAAAAAACACAGATTTCAGGAATGTTGTGGATAGAAACGGTTTTTATGGGAATTATTTCACTGGGTGTGGGGCTTTTAGTGGGAATTGGATTTTCTCAGTTTATGTCTCTTTTTGTATCGAAAATTTTTGAGGCAGATTTATCGAAATTCGTATTTACAGTGTCGGGAAAAGCGATTGTGAAATCTGTGCTGTACTTTTTCGTGATTTATATTGTAGTGATGATTTTGAATACATGGGAAATCAGTCGTGCCAGACTTATTCGTTTTCTGACTGCTGAAAAGAAAAAAGAGAAAAATTTCTTAAAAAACCCAATTCTCAGTGTTTTGGTTTTCGTTTTGGCATGGGTGATTTTAGGATATGCTTATTATAATGTAACAGGCAATGCACAAGCTCTTACTACGGAAGTAGATGTGTTTACTCAGATTATTCTGGGAATTATTGGAACCTTTCTGGTGTTTTGGTCTGTTTCCGGATTTTTTGCAGCAATGGCAGGGAAAGTGTCAAAGGTATACTATAAAGGATTAAATTCTTTTGCCGTAGGAGAGATTTCTAATAAATTAAATTCTATGGTAGCATCTGCAACGATTATCTGTCTCTTGCTTTTCATGAGTCTTTGTATTATTACGTCTGTGTTTACCAGAAAGGCTTACAAAGATAAATTAGTAGATGAGCTGGCTCCTATGGATATTTCTATGGAAAAATTCGTGGCAGAAGACAACAAGACCATTGCAGATGTGTTCAAAGAGAAAAAGATATCTATGGATGCCTTTTGCGATATTACAGAAGCGTATTCTCTCCAAAGTGAGGAAATTACAAATGCAGCGGTTTTAGGAGATTATTTGTTGAAGAATGCGGAGTTTTATGGAGAAGAATTTGCCAATGCTCCGGTGGAAGTCATGAAAGTAGGCGATTATAATAAATTTGCCAAGATGTATAACAAAAAGACATATAGCCTGAAGGAAGACGAATATCTGATTGTGGCAAATCAGGAGGGTCCTGTGAAACTGTTTAACAGCGGATTGAAAGAAAATCAGGAGATTAGTTTTCAGGGAAAGACATACCGTGCAAAAGAAAAGGCTTGTCAGGACGGATTTGTCATGATGAATTATGACAAATACAATATGGGGATTTTACTTCTTCCCGATGAAGCGGATTTCTCCCAATGTAAGGAGTATCGTAATTATATTGCCGCCAATTATAAAAATGACAGCAAAAAATTCAGAACTATGGTGGATAAGCAGATTTCCAATAATATGAAAAACTCATGGGAAGCTACATATCCGGTTATTACTGCCACACGTTCCAATATTATTGATGACAGTATCGGTACAAGCGCCATGTATATATTCTTAGGAATGTATCTGGGAATTAGCTTTTTACTTTCCGGAGCGGCGATTTTATCCTTAAAAGTGCTTTCCGATGCAGCAGACAGCAAAGATAAATACGAAATTTTGAGAAAACTGGGATGCGAAGAAAGAAAAATCAGAGGCGTTGTATGGAAACAAAACAGTATGTTTTTTGGTTTGCCTGTTTTAGTGGCAGGTATTCATTCCGGTTTTGGTATTCAAGTATGTAATCAGTTGCTTTCTATTTACGGAGAACAGAGTATTTTACCGGGGCTTACTGCAGCAGTAATTTTAGTGTTGCTTTTCTACGGAGGATATTTTCTGATTGCTCAGTTGTGTTCTTTGAGAATAATAAGAGGTGAAAAGATATGATAAGAAAAAGGAGACTGTGGTGTGAAACAGTCTCCTTTAACAATGTAGATTATTTTTTAAAATTTTATTCGTCCCATCCTTCATAAAAGCGAATATTTACGGAAATATTTCTTACAATATCACCTTCTTTTAAGTTCATATCACTGATATCGGAAACGGAAGGTAAGGAGCAATCTTCCTCAGAAAGCTCAAGGCTAATCCAGTTGTAAGCAGCTTCATTGGCATCATCAACCGCATCTTCTAAGGTATCTCCTTTTGCATAGCAACATTCTAAATCAGGAAAATATCCCTGATAACTTCCATCATCTGTTTTGCTGAAAACAGCAGGATATATAAATTTCATAATAATCTCCCTTCTAATTTAAAACAAGATAAGAAAAGTATATAACAAAAAAGAAAAGGATACAACAATAGAATTCCTCTGTATTTTTTGAAATTTTGCCTGAAACGGCATTGAAAAGTTTAGAGTTGCCCGCAAACTTTGCAAATAATTAATGTTTGCGGGTATTTTGAATTGTTTTGGTATTAGAGATTATTTAAGTATTACATTTTAGAAATAAATTCATCCAGTGACTGGACAGTTAATGCTGTCTGCATCCATTTTTTTAGTATTTCGATATCTTCCTGTTCTTGTAAAGTTTTTAAAAGGCTGTTTGGTAATTGTCCAAATTTGCGTAAGGTCATCTGAAGCATTTCCGTAGCCATTTTTACCTGTCCTTCTTGAAGTCCCTTTTGTCGACCTTTTTGGATACCTTCTTTTATGCCTTCTTTACGTTCATCTTTCAGCAATTCTTCCAAAAGCATAAATTTTTCCTCCATTTTCCTGTTTCCTTTAATATGGGTAACTGATTTTTGTACTTGTCTTACATAATCATCCTCAAAGTCCTCCTGACTCTCTTTTAAGTCTGCATGTACGAACTTCAGAAAAGAAACCAGCTCTTTCGGTACATCTTCTGCATTTTCTCCACGAGTGTTTAAAAACATAATACATTGTCCATCTTTTAGTGAAGCTTTTTGCGTTTCCTCACAGCTCTTTCGAAAAGTATACCGATATTTCCCTTCACCAAAAGGATCAAAATCACAGAGAAAAATCACGTAGCTGTCGGGAAGTTCTATATATTCACACCCCTTTGCCAAAAGCTCCATATCCATCTGACTTTGGTAATAACGGCTTCTGCGTCCTAAATCAGGTTGTTTTAATACCTGCATTTCTATATTATAACGGGTATTCTTTTCATCTTTCGCATACACATCCAGTCGTACACCTTTATATTCAGGATGATAAATGATATTTTTTTCTGTACTGATTTCTACGTGTTCGATTTTAATAGGGAGAGCACGTTCCAGAAAACCTTTGCAGTTTTCTTCGTCTGACATTACTGCTGCAAACATAAAATTATTTTTGATTGTAAGATCTTTTAATGGTGTATTCATATTTTTCCTCCATTTTACAGAGGAATTCTATAAAGTAAAGTATAGCAGATGGAAAAAAGACTTACAACCGCTTAGAAGGAAACTTGTTAAGCCAATGTATAAAATCCGTGATAACATGATACACATAGTGCTTCAACAGTTGCAAGGTGTTTCAGTTCATGATAGTATAAAGAGATTAGGAAAGTAAAGGAGAACAAAAATGAGTTCTTATGAAAGTTTTGCCAGCGTGTATGATATGTTCATGGATAACATTCCATACAGAGAATGGTGTAGATATTTAATCGGTCTGTTACAGGAATATGGTGTACAGGATGGATTAGTCTTAGAATTAGGATGTGGTACAGGGAAAGCCACAAGACTTTTATCAAGAGCAGGCTATGATATGATAGGAATTGATAATTCTCCCGATATGCTGGAAATTGCTCTTGAAAAAGAAGGAAAAATAAAAGAAGATATTTTGTACCTTTTACAGGATATGCGTTCCTTTGAATTGTACGGAACAGTGCGTGCTGTTGTTTCTATATGTGACAGTATGAATTATATTATTGAACCGGATGATTTGCTTAAAGTATTTCAACTGGTCAATAATTATCTTGATCCCGGCGGAGTATTTATCTTTGATATGAATACCAAATACAAATATGAAGAAATTTTAGGAGAGTGTACCATTGCAGAAAACAGGGACACTGCCAGCTTTATCTGGGATAATTATTATGATTGTGAAGAACAGATAAATGAATATGATTTGACGCTGTTTATTCCGGAAGAAGAAGCAGGAAAAAATATATACAGAAAGTATGAGGAAATTCATTATCAGAGAGCTTATGATATAGAAGAAGTAAAAAATCTTCTGGCAAAGGCAGGTATGGAGTTTGTAGCTGTATATGATGCCTTGACTCATCGACCTCCAAGAGCAGTCAGTGAGAGAGTATATATTATAGCGAGAGAAAAAGGGAAAACAAGACAATAGGAGGAATAGAAATATGAAAGATTATATTGTAAGAGCTACCGCAGCGAACAGCCAAATTCGAGCGTTTGCCGCTACAACAAGAGAAATGGTAGAATTTGCCAGAGCAGCGCACAATACCAGCCCTGTGGCAACGGCTGCACTGGGACGTCTTTTAACAGCAGGTTCTATGATGGGAATTATGATGAAAGGTGAGAAAGACCTTTTAACCTTGCAGGTAAAAGCAGGAGGTCCTTTAAACGGAATGACGGTGACGGCAGACTCAAAAGGAAATGTAAAGGGTTATGTAGGTAATCCAAATGTGGTTATCCATGCCAATGAAAAAGGTAAATTAGATGTTGCAGGCGCAGTAGGCGTAGGTTTTATGAATGTTATTAAGGATATGGGATTAAAAGAGCCGTATGTAGGGCAAACTGTTTTACAGACCAGTGAAATTGCAGAGGATTTAACGTACTATTTTGCCACCAGTGAACAGGTTCCGTCCTCCGTAGGACTGGGTGTTCTTATGGAAAAAGATAATACAGTGAAACAGGCAGGTGGCTTTATTATTCAGCTTATGCCATTTACAGAAGAAGCGGTAATTGAAAGACTGGAAGAAAATTTGAAAAATGTAACTTCTGTAACAGAATTGTTGGAAAAAGGTCATACACCGGAAAGTCTTCTGGAAACACTTCTTGCAGGATTTGATTTGGAAATAAACGAAAAAGTACCTACTCAGTTCCACTGCAATTGTACAAAAGAGCGAGTAGAAAAAGCATTAATCAGTATTGGAAGGAAAGAAATTCAGGAATTAATTGACGAAGGAAAAGAAATTGAAATGAATTGTCATTTCTGCAATAAGAATTATATTTTTACGGTGGAAGAACTGAAAAATATTTTAAAAGCGTGCAGAAAATAAAAAAGCAGGAAAGGTGTGGTAAGTAATGAAGGATGGTTTCATAAAAGTAGCAGCAGCAACACCGCAAATTGAAGTAGCAGATTGCATCCATAACACACAGGAAATTGTGAAAAAAGCAAAAGAAATGAGTGCAGCAGGAGCCAGAATTCTGGTGTTTCCAGAGCTGTGTATTACAGGCTATACCTGCCATGATTTATTTTTTAATGAAACTTTATTACAGTCGGCAAAGAAACAGCTTTTAGTTTTAGCAGAGGAATTGAAAGATACAGAGGGACTTATTTTTGTAGGACTTCCTCTGGAGTATAATGGTAAGCTTTATAATACGGCAGCAGCAATTAACAGAGGAGAAATTCTGGGAATTATTCCAAAACACAGTATTCCTAATTATGGTGAATTTTATGAAGCAAGGTATTTTACTTCCGGCAGAGATATAGAAAGCGAAATAAAGCTGGGAGATAAAATGGTTCCTTTCGGAAGTAAGGTTCTGTTTGAATGTGAAGAAATGCCGCAACTTTGTGTTGCAGTAGAAATCTGTGAAGACGTATGGACTCCTGCATCACCGGGATTGTTTCATGCTATGGCAGGAGCCAATGTAATTGTAAATTTGTCTGCCAGTGATGAAATTGCAGGTAAATCGGAATACCGCAGAGAATTGATAAAAGGACAGTCCGCAAGACTTTTATGTGGATATGTATATGCTACAGCAGGAAATGGAGAGTCTACGCAGGATTTGGTTTTCGGAGGACAGAACTTAATCTGCGAAAATGGAAGTCTTCTTGCAGAGGCACAGTTATTTAAAAATGAAACAATTTATGCAGTATTGGATATTCAGAAGCTTCGCGGAGAGAGAAGAAGAATTTCTACATGGCTGGAGGAAAAAGGAGAGAAGCACCTTCATATTTCTTTCCATTTACCAATGGAAGAAACAGAGCTTTACAACAATTTTGAAAAAAATCCTTTTGTGCCGGACTGCGATACAGAAAGAGCAAAAAGATGTGAGGAAATTCTTACAATACAGGCAATGGGACTGAAAAAGAGAATGGAACATACAGGATGTAAATCAGCTGTTCTGGGTATTTCAGGCGGTTTGGACTCTACCCTTGCACTTTTGGTTACGGCAAGAGCCATGGATTTTATGGGACTGGATAGGAAAAATATTACAGCAGTAACAATGCCATGCTTTGGAACTACAGATAGAACGTATACAAATGCCTGCGAGCTTACCAAACGTCTTGGGGCAGAGCTTTTGGAAGTAGATATTAAAAAGGCTGTTCTGCAGCATTTCGAGGATATTGGTCACGATTATAATGTACATGATGTTACCTTTGAAAATGCACAGGCAAGAGAGAGAACACAGGTGATTATGGATATTGCCAATCAGCAGGGAGGCATGGTAATCGGAACGGGAGATTTCTCAGAGCTGGCGCTTGGATGGGCAACTTATAACGGAGACCACATGTCTATGTATGGTGTGAATGCCGGAGTTCCTAAAACCATGGTACGTCATTTGGTGCGTCATTATGCGGATACCTGCAAGGAGGAAAATCTTGCAGAGATTTTAAGAGACGTTTTAGATACGCCGGTGAGTCCGGAGTTATTGCCTCCAAAGGAAGGTGAGATTGCACAGAAAACAGAGGATTTAGTAGGGCCTTATGAGCTTCATGACTTTTTCCTTTACTATATGTTGAGTTTTCATTTTTCACCTTCTAAGATTTATCGCATTGCAAAGAAAACCTTTGAGGGAATTTATACAGAAGAAGAAATTTTAAAATGGATGAGAAAGTGCTATTGGAGATTTTTCTCACAGCAATTTAAGCGTTCCTGTCTGCCGGATGGGCCAAAGGTAGGAAGTGTATCTGTTTCGCCGAGAGGAGATTTGCGTATGCCAAGCGATGCAAATGTAAGAATTTGGATGGATGAAATAGAAAAATTAAATTAAAAATGCAAGAGCATATCACATCAGGCAGATAGTGAAAATGAGGCTGTTACTTTAAAATGTATAACTATTCCGGATATATATTTAAAGTGACAGCCTCATTCTTAATGTAACGGCTCTTTTTATTCTTTTCTGGCTTTTTCTAAGGCGTTGTCAATGGCTTCTAAAAGAAGCATAGAAGTGTACTTATTTTCCTCAGAATAAGTGATATTTTCTGTGGACTGTGATGTATAAATCTGGTCGGAGAGTGCATCAAGGGCAGGCTCTACCAGAGGATACATGGCAGTGGTGGTTTCACTGAGATTGACAAGGGAAATAGAATTGATGTGATTTTCATCTACTTTTACCTCTACGTCAAAGGTATTGTCATTTAGCGTAATCGGGCTGGTATAAACACCTGCATGATATATGGCATCTGCACTGGCAGGATCTGCATTTTTATTTTTTCCAAACATTAAAAAAAGCAAAACGGCCAGTACAACGGCCAAAACTACAAAAATTCCGGTATAAATAACTTCCTTTGTATGTAAGACGACAATTTTAGTTTTTGAACTCATGGCTGCACCTCCCATATTCCTTTTTATAGCATATTACAGAAGCAAGAAAAATATACCTGATAAATTCAACAGCTTTCGTTGGAATTTAAAAGGAATTCATGATAAAATGGACAGCGAAAGGAGAAAGAAGACGTATCATGAACATAAAAAAACAATATAAAGGAATTTTCTATATTATCTTATCTGCATTTTGCTTTTCCCTTATGGATATGTTTGTCCGTATGTCAGGGGATTTACCGTCTATACAGAAAAGTTTTTTCAGAAATATTGTAGCAGCTGTTTTTGGCTGTATATTAGTGTTAAAGGAAAAGGACAGCTTTCAGTGGAAGAAAGGAAGCGGGAAGTATCTGATTTTGCGTTCTCTGTTTGGAACACTGGGGATTTTATGTAATTTCTATGCCATCGACCATCTGGCTTTGGCAGATGCTTCTATGCTGAATAAAATGTCTCCTTTTTTTGTGGTGATTTTCAGCTTTTTATTTTTAAAGGAAAAAGTCACCGCAGCACAGATACTTCTGGTTATGGGAGCTTTTGGTGGAAGTCTGTTCGTTGTAAAGCCTACGGTTTCCAATTTAGATTTAATACCGTCTTTAATCGGACTTTTAGGAGGATTGGGAGCAGGTGCAGCATATACTATGGTTCGGAAATTGGGAACTGTTGGCATAAAAGGGCCTTTTATCGTATTTTTCTTTTCCACTTTTTCCTGTGTGATAACTTTACCATGGCTGATTTTTGATTATCATGCCATGACCTTGTGGCAGGTTCTTGTTTTGTTGCTGGCAGGACTTTGTGCGGCGGGAGGACAGTTTGCTATTACTGCAGCATATTGTTATGCACCGGCAAGTGAAGTATCAATTTATGATTATACAAAAGTTATTTTTTCCATGATTTTAGGGTTTGTGATGTTTCAGCAAATCCCTGATTTTTACAGTTGGGTTGGGTACATCATCATCTGTTTGATGGCGATTTTTATGTTTTTTTATAATAAAAGGAGAAGTGCAAGATGAAATATAAATTATTAGTATTGGATATTGATGGAACTGTAACAAATTCCAAAAAACAGATTACAGAAAAAACAAGAAATGCGATTTTAGAATTGCAAAAAAGCGGAATTCCGGTGGCAATTGCGTCAGGAAGAGCACCTCAGGGAATTTATTCTGTTGCCAAAGCATTGGAACTTGATAAATTTGGAAGTTATATTATGCCTTTTAATGGCGCCAGAATTATAAATTTTAAAACGGAGGAATGTATTTACTCAAAGACACTTCCGTTACATCTTCCTGCCAGATTGTGGAGAGATGCAGTGGAGAATGGAATTGGTATTGTAACTTATGATGAGAAGGAAGTTATAGCAGGGACGGAACTGGACAAATATATACTTCTTGAAGCAAAAATAGCGGGAATGCCTGTTGTATATCATGAAAATTTTAATACTTATGTAGATTTTCCGGTAAATAAATGTCTTATGACAGGAGAGCCGGAAGACTTAGAGGCACTAGAGCCGGTATTTGCACAGAAATATTTTCATGAGGCACAGATTTTTCGTTCAGAGCCATACTTTTTAGAAGCTACACCGAAAAATGTAGATAAAGCCTACTGTTTGAAGCATCTTTTGGAAATATTGGGGATTAAAAGAGAAGAAATGATTTGCTGTGGTGACGGATTTAATGATATTTCTATGATACAGTATGCAGGTCTTGGTGTGGCAATGGCAAATGCACAGGACCAGGTAAAAGCAGTAGCAGATTATGTTACAGTCTGTGACAATGACCATGATGGAATTGCGGAGGTTATTGAAAAGTTCTTTTAAAAACAGCAGGAGGTTTTATGGCATTACAATTTATTTTCGGCGGAGCAGGTGCAGGAAAATCCTATTATATTTATAACAATATCATACAACAGTCCATAGAAAATCCCGAAAAACAATATTTAATTTTAGTGCCGGAGCAGTTTACCATGCAGACACAAAAAGAGCTTGTTACCATGCATCCAAGAAAGGGAATTTGCAACATAGATGTGTTAAGCTTTGAGCGTCTTGCCTTTCGTGTACTTACAGAAATGGGTGAGAGCCAGAGAGTGCTGTTAGAGGAAACCGGAAAAAGTATGGTGCTTCGGAGAGTTGCTCAGGAAAAGAAAAAAGAGCTGAAAATATTAGGGGCGAAAATGGATAAGCAGGGATATATTTCTCAGATGAAATCCATGGTATCTGAGTTGCGTCAGTACGAAATTTCAGCGGAAGATTTAGAGGATATATTGGAGAATTTAGCTTCTTCGCCAGAGCTGTATTATAAATTACAGGATATAAAAACCTTATATCAGGGATTTTTTGATTATCTGGAAGGCAGTTTTATTACACAGGAAGAAGTGCTGGATGCCATGGGCAGAGTTGCACCCCTGTCAAAAAAATTAAAGGATAGTGTTCTTGTTTTGGATGGATATACGGGTTTTACACCCATTCAAATTCAACTTTTAGAGACACTTTTAGATATTTGTCAGGAGATTTATGTGACAGTTACTATTGCAGCAGGAGAAGATCCTTATAAAATGGGAAGTCCCCATGAATTGTTTTATCTTAGTAAACAGACGGTGGCAAGTCTTTTAAGAATTGCAAAAGAAAAGAAAATAAGTTGGAAAGAATACTGGATACCGGAAGGAAAGGGGACTTATCAGGGCAGATTTGCAGATAACCCGCCTATGGCTTTTCTGGAAAAGAATGTTTTTCGATACAGAAAGAAAAAATATCCAAAACCACAAAATGCAGTTCAAATTTACGAAGCTCAAAACCCTGCAAGCGAAATGGAAATGACAGCGGGACAAATCCGCCGCCTTGTAAGAACAAAGGGATATCGATACAGAGATTTCGCAGTGATTACGGGTGATATGCAGGTATACGCACCTGCAGCATCAAGAGCTTTTAAAAGATATGAAATTCCCTGTTTTATTGATGAAAAACATTCAGTATTTCTCAATCCTTTTGTGGAATATCTGAGAGCAGCCGTAGATATGATTGTGGAAAATTTCAGTTATGAAAGTGTATTTCGTATGTTGCGATGCGGTTTGAATGATATTTCTACAGAGGAAGCAGACCGATTAGAAAATTATGTAATTGCCATGGGAATTCGAGGCTTTTCCCGTTGGCAACAAGAATGGGTGAGAAGCTACAGGGGAGAAAATCCGGAAGAATGTGTACAAATTGACAGGATAAGGGCAAGTCTTGTGGAAAAATGGCAGCCCTTTTATAAGAAAATGAAAACACCAGATGCTTCTGTGAGAACGTATACAGAAGCACTGTATGAATATATAACTGCAAATAAAATTCAGAAAAAATTAAAGGAATTTACAAAGAATTTTGAGGCAGAGGGAAATCTTTCACTGGTAAAAGAGTACAGTCAGATTTATGAAATTGTCATGAATTTACTGGACAAACTGGTGGAAATATTAGGTGATAAAAAGGTGCGTATTCGGGAGTTTAAAGAGATTTTGGAAGCAGGACTTTCCGAGGCAAAAGTGGGAATTATTCCTCCGACCTCTGATCAGGTTTTGGTAGGAGATATGGAGAGAACACGATTAAAAGACATTAAAATTGTGTTTTTTGTAGGCGTAAATGAAGGGAAAATTCCAAAGGAACAACAGGCAGGAAAGCTGTTATCTGATTTAAACAGAGAGGAACTGAAAGGCTCTTTAAAAGAAAGAGGGCTATCCTTAGCACCTACGGCAAAGGAAAATCTCTATACTCAAAAGTTTTATCTTTACTTAAATCTTACAAAGCCCAGCGAAAGAATTTATCTTTCTTACAGTAGATTAAGCAGCAGTGGAGAGCCGCTATCTCCTTCTTTTTTAGTTTCGCAGATACAAAAGCTGTTTCCGGATGCCATAAGAGAATGGGATGTTCCTCTGTTTGCAGAAAGTAAGTATGGAGCATTAGATAAATTATCAGAAGAAATACGAAAACAGGATAGAACTGCTCCTGTATTTGAGGAACTGATGAGCTGGTTTACTTCTCAAAAGGACTATGCAGAACTTATTAACGGTTTGATTGATGCTGCGTATTATGTAAATCCTCAGGAGAGCATCAGTAAAGGTGTAGCAGAAGCTCTTTACGGAACAGAGCTTTCCAATAGTGCCAGCAGACTGGAGCAGTTTGCAAAATGTGCCTGTTCTCATTTTTTAAGCTATGGTTTGATGCTAAGAGAACGTGTCCGTTATGAGTTTAATATGGCAGATATGGGTACATTTTTGCATAACAGCCTTGACTTGTTTGCGCGAAAAGTACGAGAACAGGGGAAAAGCTGGATAGATTTAGAAGATGCGGAGAGGGATGCTCTGGCAGAAAATTGTGTAACAGAAGTTGTAGAAAAATCCGGAGAGACAATTTTGTTAAGCAGCGCCAGAAATGCCTATATTATCAACCGCGTGAAACGTATGGTAAAACGAAGTGTATGGGCACTGCAAAATCAGTTAAAGCAGGGAGAATTTTATCCGGCTCTTACGGAGTGGGCTTTTGGAGAAAAAGATAATATAGACAGTCTGAACTTTGATTTAACAGCTGGGCAAAAGCTGCATTTAAAAGGGCGGATTGACCGAATTGATGTATGTCAGGATAAAGAAAACCATCTTTATGTGAAGGTCATTGATTATAAATCAGGAACCACTCAGCTTGATTTAATAAAGCTTTATTATGGACTTCAAATTCAGCTGGCGCTTTACTTAAATGCAGCTCTTGAGCTGGAAAAGAAGCGTTTTCCAGATAAGATTGTACAGCCGGCAGGTGTGTTTTACTATAATACAAAAGACCCCATTTTAAATAAAGAAGATGTGAAAAATCCGGAAAATCCACAGGAAGAAATTTTAAAGAAATTAAAGATGGATGGGATTTGCAGTTCAGAGCCGGAAATTTTACAAAAGTTGGATAAAAATCTGGCAATGGGGAAAAGTGTAGAGTCATTTGCAGTGCCTGTGAAATATACGGCAAAAGGTACGTTTTCCAGTAATTCCAAAGTAGCAAATCAGAAAGAATTTGCCATCATGATGGAGTATGTACAGGATAAAGCAAAAAAAATCGGCAGAGAGATTTTAAAGGGAAATACCAGCGTAAATCCTTTTGAATGGAAAAAAGAAAATGCCTGTGAATATTGCCCTTATAAAGAAATATGTGGTTTTGATGAAAAGCTTCCGGGATATGAATATCGCAAATTGGAAAAAGATAAATCAAGTAATTTGTGGTGTCTGATGGAAGAAGAAATGGAAAGGGGGGAAAAGTAAGATGGGTGTTTCATGGACAGAGGAACAGCAGAAGGTTATTGATACCAGAAACTGTAATATACTGGTAAGTGCGGCTGCAGGAAGTGGTAAAACGGCTGTTTTGGTAGAACGAATTATTCAAAGAATAACAGATAAAAACAATCCTGTGGATATTGATGAGCTTTTGATTGTAACCTTTACAAGAGCAGCCGCAGGGGAGATGAAAGAGCGTATCCGACAGGCTATCGAGAAAAAGCTGGAAGCAAATCCCGAAGACGAACATCTCCAGAGACAGAGCACTTTGGTACATCATGCGCTGATTACCACCATTGACAGTTTTTGCTCTTATATTGTAAAAAACTATTTTCATCTTATTGATTTAGACCCTTCTTTTCGCATGGGAGATGAAGGGGAAATGCGTCTGTTGCAGGCAGATGTGGCAGATGCTGTTTTAGAGGAAGCATATACAGAAGAAGATCCTTCTTTTCTTGCTTTTTCAGATGGATTTGCAGGGGGAAAGACAGATAAGAAAATTCCGGAAATGATTATAAAATTATACAGTTTTTCCATGAGTTACCCTTATCCGGAAGAATGGCTTTTGAACTGTCGCAAAGCTTATGAGGTAGAAAGCATAGAGGAACTGGAAAACGCAGAGTGGATGAAACTTATAAAAAACGAAGTGAAACAGGAAATCAAAGAGGCTTCTATGCTGTTAAAGCAATCACTGGAAGTTTCAAAAGAGCCGGATGGCCCTGCTTTTTACATTGGTCTTTTGGAAGATGAAGTTTCGGCGTTGGAAAAGTCAGAGCAGACAGAATGCTTTTTTGAGTGGAAGGAAATGCTTGATAAACTGGAATTTAAGCGTCTTCCAGCAGGAAAAAAAGCAGAAAAAGAGCTGGTATCAGAAAGTCGGCAAGAACTTGCAAAGAACTTGCGAAATGAAGCAAAAGAGCAGATAAAAGCTTTAAAAGAACGGTATTTTCAGGAAACGGCAGAGGAGATGCTGGAAAACCTTCAAAGAGCAGGAGAGCCTGTAGGTGTTTTAGTGGATTTGACATTGGCGTTTATGAAGCTGTATAAGGAAAAGAAGAAAGAAAAGAATATTTTGGATTTTGGTGATTTGGAGCATTATGCTTTAGAAATTCTCATTCATCATACAAAAGAAAAGGATGAGCGCACTGATGCAGCCAGAGAATTGTCAAAGAAATTTGAAGAAATTATGATTGACGAATATCAGGACAGCAACCTTGTACAGGAAAAGCTTTTAACATCTGTTTCAAGAATAGAAGATGGAATTTATAATATTTTTATGGTGGGAGATGTGAAACAGAGTATTTACCGTTTCCGCCTTGCCAGACCGGATTTATTCATGGAGAAGTTTAAAACTTACCCTCAGGAAGCAGGAGGGGATTGTCTCCGTATTGATTTGCATAGGAATTTCAGAAGTCGTGCCGAAGTTTTAGAAGGTGTAAATTATCTGTTTTATCAGATTATGGGAGAAGATTTAGGGGGTGTAGAGTATGACAGAACAGCAGCTCTATATCCGGGAAAAATTTTTCCGTCAAAACCGGAAGAAGAAAAGGAACCGGCAACAGAAGTACTGCTTTTGGAAGATGATGAGGAGGAGATTACCAGAGAGTCAGAGGCGAGAGCGGTTGCTTGGCGTATTGGAGAACTGGTGGGGAATTATCTGGTTTTGGATAAGAAAACAGAGGAATACCGACCTGCGAAATATTCCGATTTTACAATCTTGCTTCGTACCATGTCCGGTTGGGCAGAGACCTTTAAAAAAATCTTAAATTCCTGCGGAATTCCAGCCAGTGTTACTACAAAGACAGGTTATTTTTCTGCACAGGAGGTAATGACGGTTCTGGATTATTTAAAAATTCTGGATAATCCTATGCAGGATATTCCACTTGCAGCAGCTCTTCACGGACTTCCCGATGGATTTACTTTTCAGGAATTGGCAGAAATTAAGGTTCTGGGGATGGAGAATGAGAAAAGCAGCTTTTATGAAGCATTGCTGTTGGGAGAAAATCTTTCTTCTCCTTTAGGAGAAAAAATACGCAAATTTTTTGCTGTGTATAGAAAACTTCGTGGAAAAGTTCCTTATACACCTATGCATGAATTGATTTGGGACTTTTATGACGCTACAAATTTCTTAGTATATCAGCAGGCATTTGTATCAGGAGAGCAGAGAAAAGCCAATCTTTTGATGCTGGCAGAAAAGGCAAGAGACTACGAGAGCACCAGTTATCGAGGATTGTTTAATTTTATCCGCTATATAGAAAATTTAAAAAAGTATCAGGTAGATTTTGGGGAAGCTAATATTCTCTCAGAAAATGAAGATACTGTACGAATTATGAGTATTCATGGAAGTAAAGGATTAGAATTTCCTATTGTATTCGTTGCAGGAATGGGTAAACAAATGAATATGCAGGATACAAGAGAGAATATGGTACTTCATCCTGAATTAGGCATTGGCTCTCCTTATATAGATACACAGCTTCGCATTCGCACACGAACAATTTTACAAAAGGCAGTACAAAGAGAAATCCTGCTGGAAAGTCTGGGAGAAGAACTGCGTATTCTTTATGTGGCATTAACAAGAGCCAAAGAAAAACTTATTCTCACAGGTGTAATATCAAAGTTGGAAGATACGTTAAAGAGTTTTGAAATGTTGAAAAAACATGGGGAAGAAAGAATGCCCTATGGTTTACGGGTAAAGGGAAAAAGTTATCTGGATTGGGTATTGAAAGCGCTGGCGAGACACAGGTCAATGACTCCTTTTTATAAAAGATATCATCTTTCTGTGTATCCTTTCAATGATATGTATGACAGAGAGCCGGATTTTACAGTGAGACAGATAAGTTCTTTAGAACTGGTGTTAGATGAAGCTCAGCTTCGCACAGAAGAAATGTTGAAAAAGGGAGAATTACTTTTGTGGGACAGCAAGGAAGTCTATGATGAAAAATGGCGCGAACTTTTCCAAGACAGTTTTTCTTATGAATATCCTTATCAGGCAGAAGGCACTATTCCGGCAAAACTTACAGTATCTGAGGTAAAACGAATGCAAAAGGAAGATATGGAAGAAAGTGGGATACTTCTGGAAGAGAAGGAAACTGAGGAAATCGTGCCTTTGTTTATGCAGGAAACAAAAGCAGAATTAAAAGGTGCTGCAAGGGGAACTTTATACCACAGAGTATGGGAAAAGTTGGACTATGGGAAAATAGATACAAAAGAGCAGATAGAGAAACAGTTGGAACATATACTGACAGCAGAAGAAAAGAAATCTATATGGATACCTGATTTTTATTGCTTTGCAAAAAGTTCTCTTGCAGGCAGAATGAAAGAAGCATATCAGAGAGGGCAGTTATATAGAGAACAGCCTTTTGTGATTGCCATGCCTGCAAACCAGATTAGAGAAGAGTATAAAACGGAAGAAGAAATTCTTGTACAGGGAATTATAGATGCCTATTTTGAGGAAGAAGGCGGGCTGGTTTTGGTAGACTATAAGACAGATAAAGTTCAAAAAGGACAGGAAAAAGAGCTGGTAGAAAAATATATCGGGCAGATGCAGTATTATAAAAAGGCTCTGGAAATGATTACCGATAAAGAGGTAAAAGAAATCTATATTTATTCATCGGGACTTGGGAAAGCACTGTCAGTATATTCGCCTGAGTTTAAGCTGTTCTAATGGAATAAAAATACTGACAGGCTTTTCAAGTATATGTTGTTTTAGAAAAAATATGCATGGTTATTTGTGCTCATTTCGCCACTCTCTGGGTGAAACTCCATAAATATTTTTAAACGCACGGGAGAAGTGAAGGGGATTGCCATATCCCACAGCAGTTCCGATATCTGCAATGGAAAGTGTGGTCAATTTCAGCAGTTCAGTGGCTTTTACCATTCGATAATTCATTAAAAATTCTTGTGGGGAACGTCCAATAGAATTTCGAAAAATCTTACCTAGATAGCTGCGGTTAATACCACAAACTGCAGCTATTTCTTCTATTTGAGGGATGCAGCGGTGGAGGTGGCAGATTTGATGCGGGTATGTTATATTACTGTCCGCAGATTTGGTGCAGTGATGATACGGATGCTCATGAGAGAACTTTTATTCAGTACGGAACCAGTTTTTTCTATCCTGTCTCAGCAGTAGGTTCTCATGTTTCAGCAGTACCTAATCATCAGACAGGAAGAAGCACTTCCATTGAGACAAGAGGTACGGTGGCCATGGCGGGCAGCTTTGGATATGAACTGGACTTAAATACTTTAAGTGAGGAAGAAAAACGAGAGGTTGCCAAGCAGATAAGGACTTATAAGGAGTATCAGCCTCTTATTCACAATGGTTTGTATTATCGTTTAAGTAATCCACATAAAGAAAATATGGCTGTATGGGAATTTGTATCCCAAGATAGGAAGGAAGTATTGGTACAGGGCGTGGTATTTCGTGCAAAACCAAATACTTTACGCATCAGAATACGACTTGCAGGGTTGGAAGAGGGAATGTATGAAGTTCTCGGTACAGGAGAAACGTATACAGGAAAGGCGCTTATGACAGGTGGAATTTTGCTGCCTAAAGTAATCGGAGATGATGTGTCTTTTGAAATTCATTTAAAGAAAAAATAAAGTTTATTATAAATTAAATAAGTGCGTGTATAAAGAGGGATTGTGCTTAACCGTGCAGTCCCTTAGTTTTTTTCTTTCAAAAATCTTTCGAATTTCTTTTAGAAAATATCATTGACAAAATAATATTATATAGCGTATAGTATTAAATATAAAATAGTATTGCGTATAAAACAATATTATAGCAATAGAAATGAGGTGAAGTTATGGTTTTTAATACAGGCGCTGCCCTCTTAGATGCTATTGTACTGGCAGTTGTGTCCAATGAGAGTGAAGGAACTTACGGATATAAGATTACACAGGATGTACGTCAAGTTCTGGAGGTTTCTGAGTCCACTCTTTATCCCGTACTTCGCAGACTTCAAAAGGATGAATGTTTGGAAACTTATGATAAAGAATATGGCGGCAGAAACAGGCGATATTATAAAGTAACAGAAAAAGGAAAGGTACAGTTGGACTTGTATCGTGCAGAATGGAGAAGCTACTCAACAAAGATAAGTACATTGTTTGAGGGAGGAATAGGGAAATGATGAGAAAAAAGGAATTTTTAGAGCAGCTGGAGCGGCTGCTGTGGGATATACCGGAACAGGAGAGAAAAGAGGCATTGGAGTTTTATGAGAATTATTTTGACGATGCCGGAGAGGAAAACGAAGCAACGGTTATTCAGGAACTGGGAAGTCCGGGAAAAGTTGCGGCAACCATTAAAGCAGATTTAGACGAAAACGGCAGCGAGCACGGAGAATATCGGGAAACAGGATATACCGATGAACGCTTTGAAGAAAAAAATATGCCGGACATTCAGAGTGAAAGGGTGGAACAGAAGCCAAAAAGAAGCAGCTTGTCATGGGCGTTGATATTACTGCTGGCAATTATAACCGTACCGTTTTGGGGAGCGTTGGCAGTTGCAGGATTGGGATTGATTGTAGCGCTTGTAGGAGCAGCTATTGGTGTGGCAGCAGCATTATTTTTCGGATGTATCGGGCTGTTAATGGGCGGTATTATTTCTTTAGGCGTAGCAGTTACACAGTTTCCGGCAGTGCCTACGGTATGCTTGGTTGCAGGCACAGGACTTTTGATGATTTGTATCGGTTTATTGCTTTTGCTGGGATTTTTGTGGCTGGCAGTAAAAGTATTTCCGATTTGCTTCCGCTGGGTAATTGACTTTATACAGAGAGTTTTACACAGAGGAATTTCAGGAGGTGAAAGAAAATGAAAAAATTTACGAAGATTGCATTGATTGTTGTTCTCATTACAGGTATTGTAGGCGGATGCCTTGCAGGCGTGGGATTGGTATTTGGAGGTTCGGTTCGGTCCATTACCGGTAATTTTACAAATAGCCGTTTGTATCATGTTCTTAGGAGAGCATGTCGGGATCACGAAGGACCGTGGTGGGATATGGACGATGATTTTAACGATTATCGTCATAGCCTTGGAGATTTAGACAATTTTAATCATGGCAGCATGGAACAGCGTGAATTTCTTCCTTCAGAAATAGACAGTATAGATATTGAAATCTATTCAGGAAAGGTAGAAATTCGTACAATTCCGGAGGACGAAATCAGAATTTCAGGGCTGACAGATCAGGATTTCTTAGAATTAGATACAGAAGACAGGGAGCTGTCACTGGAAAGAGAATATCATGATTATGGGGTAATGGAAGACCTTATTATTGAAGTACCGGAAAGTAAAGTATTTTCTTCTCTTGATGTTCATTTAGAGTCGGGACAATTTTTAAGCTCAGGAAAGCTTTCCGTAAGAGAGGGTGATTTTACTTTGATGTCAGGCAGCGTGCAGATAGAGCTTTTAGATGCACAGGAAACAGATATTGAAATGGCATCCGGCGATTTTGCTGTTACACAGACAGGAAAGTTAGAGGATTACGCAGTGAGGACAAAATGCGCCAGCGGTCATCTTGTATTAAACGGAGAGGAACACGCAGGAACTACAAATGCCAGATATGGCACAGCAGGAAGCTTGAAAAAAATAGATATTGAAAGCAGTTCAGGAAGTGTAGCTGTTAATTTTGAAAATCAGTAAAAGGAGAGAGTATTATGTCAGATAAAAGATTATATCGTTCATCAACAAATTGTATGTTAGCAGGTGTTTGCGGAGGTATCGCAGAATATTTCAATATTGATCCTACTTTAATCCGTCTTGCATGGATTATTCTTACCTGCATGGGATTTGGAACAGGAATTATCGCTTATATCATTGCAGCAATCGTAATTCCAAAATAAAAGCAGGTTTCTTTGTATAAAACTGTAAATTAAGGCCATACTCCAAAGAAGAAAGGAGTGTGGCTTTTTTATGGCAAAGAAAAAAGAAGAAAAAATTGATTTGAATAATATTCCGGAAGAAGAGAAAGTAAAATATGAAATCGCAGAGGAATTAGGACTTTTAGATAAGGTTTTAGACAGTGGATGGAAAAGTCTGTCAGCAAAAGAAACCGGGCGTATAGGCGGACTTATGACAAAGCGAAAACGGGAAAATGAGAGAAAGAAAAATGCTTGACTGTGGGTATATGGAATGGTATTATTGTGTTGTATAATTCCATAAACCTATTAAGTGCATCTGCGTTGACCGCACAACGCCGGTGAAAAGGGAATCAGGTGAGAATCCTGAGCGATCCGGTCACTGTATTTGGGGAGCAATGCTTCAATAATCCATTGTATTTTGATACGAGAAGGAGAAGCAAAGCAATGAACCATGAGTCAGGAAACCTGCTTAATAGCAGTAAGGTGAAAACTTCCGTGCAAAGTTTGAATCCCTCATACTGTGAGTTACAGTAGATGATTCCACTTTCATGATGAAGGTGGATTTTTTTATGGAATGCCGAAAGGTAAGAACCTGAACTTATAGAATTATGCGTTGATTAAATGGCAGGTGAGGTGTCCTGCTTCTGAACTCCTGTTTTACAAAGTTTTGTTTTCCCGCAACAGACAAAACGGCGCATCCTCCGCAGGAACAGAATAATTCGTGACTAAAGTCAGGGCACTTCATCAGGAAACAATATTTCATATTTTTATAGGACTGTGTATCGAGAGATATGCAGTCTTTTTACGTGATAGAAATTCTGTCATAACATTCTTACTCTTGTCCGGGAAACTTTGCTTTTGTATAATAAGAAAATAATAAAAAGTAGAGAGCAGAATGATAGGGAGGGGAATGGATGGCTGTAATAGAAATTGAAAATCTGACCAAGGATTATGGAAATAAAAAAGGAATTTTTGATGTGTCATTTTCTGTGAAAGAAGGTGAAGTTGTGGGATTTTTAGGCTCTAATGGAGCAGGAAAGACTACAACCATCAGACATCTTATGGGATTTATAAGCCCACAAAAAGGAAGGGCACAGATTTTAAACATGGATTGTTTTCGCAATGCTTCTTGTGTTCAGATGAAGGTGGGATATCTTCCGGGCGAAATTGCTTTTATGGACAATATGTCAGGAAAAGAGTTTATTGAATTTATGGCGAAAATGAAGAAGATGAAAGACCTGACGTATGCGAGAGAACTAACGGAATATTTGGAAATCGATACACAGGTTAAGATTAAAAAGATGTCTAAGGGTATGAAGCAAAAAATCGGATTGATTATTGCTTTTATGCAGAACGTGCCGATTTTAATTTTAGATGAACCGACTACGGGATTAGACCCGATTATGCAGAACAAGTTTGTAGAGCTGATTAAAAGGGAGAAGGATGCTGGAAAAACAATTTTAATGTCTTCGCATATTTTTGAAGAAGTGGAAAATACCTGTGACCGAGTGGTTATGATAAAAGACGGAAAAATTGTCGCAGATGAAGATATACATAAGATAAAAAATAACAGAGTGAAGCATTATGAAATTACTTTTTCTGATATAAAAAGTGCAGAAAACTTTCAAGGCTTATATTCTGACAGTCAAAGAAGGGAGAATACAGTTTTTCTGTCTTTAAAAAATCAAGTAGATGAATTGATTAAGCAGTTAAGCCGGTACGAGGTGCAGGATATTGCTGTCAGAAACCAGACGTTGGAAGAAGTTTTTTTGCGTTATTACAAGGAGGAAAAGTGATGAGTATACCATTGTTAAAAAGAGAAATAAAATCCAATTATAAAATATTGCTGTTGTTTATGGGGATTGTTACTCTTTATTCCGGTATCATTACTGCAATGTATGACCCGGAAGTAGGGACCGGAATAAACGCCATGGCAGAGAGCATGCCGGAATTTTTTGCTGCATTTGGTATGGAAAATCCGGGAGTTACACTGCTGGATTTTTTGAATAATTATTTATATGGATTTATTTTAGTGATTATTCCGTTTATTTACATCATCATTATGTGTTACAAATTAGTTTCTAAGTATATGGAAAAAGGTTCTATGGCATATTTATTAAATACGCATTACAGCCGAAGCGAAATTATTGTTACACAGCTTGTAGTCCTGCTTTCAGGAGTGATTTTACTGGTTCTGTATGCCGTAGCGCTGATTATAATATGCAGTGAGATTATGTTTGAGGGAAAACTGGAAATTGAGAAATTTCTGGTGTTGAATTTCGGATTGGCTTCTCTGGAAATATTTTTGGCTTCTATGTGCTTTCTGTTTGCCTGCCTGTTTAATGAAATGAAGTTTTCTGTTGGTCTGGGAGCGGGAATTGGACTGGGATTTTTCTTAATTCAGATGCTTTCACAGGTAAATGAAGATATTGAATTTTTGAAATATTTTACTCCGCTGACGCTGTTTGATGCTGAAAAAATAATGGAATATGATTGGGTTGGATTTGCGTATGTAGGGATATTGTGGCTTTTAGCAGGAATATTCTTCATGATAGGAATAATGGGATTTAAAAAACGGGATTTGCCTTTGTAGAAAAATGAGGTTATTGCAGTAAGCGTCGTTTACTTCGATAACCTCATTTTGGGAAAAGTTATTCTGGTTTTAAAGAAATTTCCATCTGCACCGGCTGATGGTCCGTGTATTCAAAGTCCGTGTTGATGACGGAAATATCAGAAACCGTTATATTATCCGACACAATAAAGCCGTCAATGACATAGACCTGTGAGGTTTCATAAGAACCGGTATAAGGCGCATTTAAAAGTCGGCAGGTTGGATAAGTATCATCAACTGCAAAGGAAAAATGTTCAGGGAGTGTATCCTGGCTGATTACTCCGGGAATCCAGTTTTCTGTGTTGGTAATGGGATATTTGTCCATTCCTTCAAAAGTCTGATTAAAATCGCCTCCTGCAATGACGTAGTTTCCTGCTTCGTATTCCTTAGATAGCTTTTCAGCCAGCATTTTACTCTGTGCAATTTTTCCGTCACCGTCATCATAAGCTTCCAGATGGAAGTTGATCAATACCAGTTCTGCATCAGTACCTTCTAATGGAATACGTGTTTCCTGCATACAGCGCTTTAAGTTGCAGGTTTTTACAGGCCATGAGAAAGACTCAGGAAGTGCAAGACGGGCAGCACTGTTTACTTTTAAATCTGTCATGGTGAAGATACCGCTGTTTACTTTTTCGATAGGCGGAAGGGGATAAGGAACAAAATCGCATTTAAAATTATAAGCAAAAATACCTTCCATATTTAAGGAGCTTTTTAAATATTCTGTTTCATCAATATGAAAAGAACGTTTAGAGTCTTTGTCAACCTCCTGAAGAAAGTAAACATCAGCAGGATTTTCCGTAAGAACCTTTTTAATACCTGTTAGGTTTGTTTCTACTTGTTCTTTACTGTCCGGCTGTACTTCGGAACCGCCGTCCATGAAGAAATCTTCGCTTTTATCAAGCCCTGCATATCCGATGTTGTAAGTTATAATACGCAGAGAGTCATCTAAAGACAGTGTACGGGTATTTTTTGGCACTTTTAGAGCTTCTTCTTTTTCAGGTCGATATTCCCGAATGGTAAGCCAAAGAACCGCACAGACTAAGAGGATGAGGATAATGAGGACAACAATCCCCAATCCTTTAAAAAACTTTGAAAATTTTGGCATAGAGCACCTCCTGTGGTGAAAATTATAATTAAAAGTCCAGATACTGTCTCCGTGTTTCCTTTCAAACATGACTATTTTCTTGTTTTTCTGCGCCGCTTAGAGATACTTTGTACGCCAAACTCGTGCAATAGCACTCAAACACGGCTTCCAAAGCATCGCTATGCTCGAAAAACTGCGAAAATATGCCAAATCGTTTGGAAGGAAACACGGAGCTTATAGCTGCTGTTTTTTAATTATATTTTGAAATTAAAATATACTTGCTGGATTGTTCCGAACTTTGTTTTTCTACAACCCTTACATTATAAAAATTGTAACACAAACAGATGGGAAAGAACAGTTTTAATATTGATTAGAAAGTTTTTAGAATTTCCTGTCTTGACAAATCAGGGGTTTATGCTTATGATAAAATGCAAGTAAAGGTAATGAGAAAGAGGAGTACATTCAGGAAACTTACAGAGAGAGCAGCTCAGCGGCTGGAAGGCAGCTCAAGGGAAATGGATGGAAGGTAGCTTTTGAACCGGGAGGCTGAAGGAGGAAACTTTGGTAGGCTTTCACGCATCGTCAGCGTTAAAGGACTTTTGAGTGATAAATAAAGGTGGTACCGCGATGAATAATCGCCCTTTGTAACTATTTTATAGAAGAAATGGTTATGAAGGGTATTTTTTTACCCTTTATAACCTAAGAGGAGGAAACCATGAGCAAGGAACTTGCAAAGACTTATGATCCGAAAGGATTAGAGGATCGTATTTATCAAAAATGGCTGGATAACAAATATTTTCATGCAGAGGTAAACAGAGACAAAAAACCATTTACCATTGTTATGCCGCCGCCAAATGTTACAGGACAGCTTCACATGGGACACGCATTAGACGAAACCATGCAGGATATCCTTATTCGTTTTAAGAGAATGCAGGGATACGAAGCGCTGTGGCAGCCGGGAACAGACCATGCAGCTATTGCTACGGAAGTAAAGGTTATTGAAAAATTAAAAGAGCAGGGCATTGATAAGAATGAAATCGGCAGAGAAGAATTCTTAAAACATGCTTGGGAATGGAAAGAAGAATACGGCGGAAAGATTATCAATCAGCTGAAAAAGCTGGGTGCTTCTGCTGACTGGGACAGAGAACGTTTTACTATGGACGAGGGCTGTTCTAAAGCAGTACAGGAAGTTTTCATTAAATTATATGAAAAAGGATATATTTATAAAGGCTCCAGAATTATTAACTGGTGTCCTGTATGTCAGACTTCTATTTCTGACGCAGAGGTAGAGCATGAGGACCAGGATGGATTTTTCTGGCATATCAATTATCCGGTAGCAGGAGAAGAAGGTCAGTTCGTAGAAATCGCTACAACAAGACCGGAAACCTTATTAGGCGATACCGCAGTTGCAGTAAATCCGGAAGATGAAAGATACAAACATCTGGTTGGAAAAATGCTGAAGCTGCCTTTGACAGACAGAGAAATTCCTGTAATCGCAGATGAATATGTTGATAAAGAATTCGGAACAGGATGTGTAAAAATCACACCGGCTCATGACCCGAACGACTTTGAAGTCGGAAAACGTCATAACTTAGAAGAAATAAACATTATGAATGATGATGCAACTATCAATGAGCTGGGCGGAAAATATGCAGGTATGGACCGCTATGAAGCCAGAAAAGCGATGGTAGCGGATTTGGAAGCACAGGGACTTTTAGTAAAAGTAGTTCCTCATTCTCACAGCGTTGGTACACATGACCGTTGTAAGACAACCGTAGAACCGATGATTAAGCCACAGTGGTTTGTAAGAATGAAAGAAATGGGAGAAGCTGCCATTGAAACTCTGAAAAACGGAGAATTACAGTTTGTCCCGGAACGCTTTGACAAGACTTATATGCACTGGCTGGAAAATATCAGAGACTGGTGTATTTCCCGTCAGTTATGGTGGGGACACAGAATTCCTGCATACTACTGTGATGAATGTGGGGAAACCGTAGTGGCAAGAGAAATGCCGGAGAAATGTCCGAAATGCGGATGCACACATCTCCATCAGGATGAGGATACACTGGATACATGGTTCTCTTCAGCGCTTTGGCCATTCTCAACATTAGGCTGGCCGGAAAAAACAGAGGAAATGGAATATTTCTATCCAACAGACGTTCTAGTAACAGGATATGACATTATTTTCTTCTGGGTAATCCGTATGGTATTCTCAGGTCTGGAACAGACAGGCAAGACACCGTTCCACCATGTTTTAATTCACGGTCTGGTAAGAGACTCTCAGGGACGCAAGATGAGTAAATCTCTCGGAAACGGTATTGACCCGCTGGAGGTTATTGATAAATACGGAGCAGATGCCCTTCGTCTTACTTTGATGACAGGTAATGCACCGGGAAATGATATGCGTTTCTACTGGGAACGTATAGAGGCGAGCAGAAACTTTGCCAATAAAGTATGGAATGCTTCCAGATTTATTATGATGAACTTGGAAAAAGCAGACATTCCGAAAAATATTGATTTACAGACACTGACAGGTGCAGATAAATGGATTTTATCCAAAGTAAATACACTGGCAAAAGAAGTAACAGAAAATCTGGATAAATACGAACTGGGAATTGCAGTTCAGAAAGTATATGACTTTATCTGGGAAGAATTCTGTGACTGGTATATTGAAATGGTAAAACCACGTCTTTATAATGATGAAGATACTACAAAGGCAGCAGCCCTTTGGACATTGAAAACAGTTTTAAGCAATGCATTAAAGCTCCTTCATCCATATATGCCTTTTATTACAGAAGAAATTTACTGTACACTTTGTCCGGAAGAAGAATCTATTATGATTTCTGCATGGCCGGAATTTACAGAAGAGTGGGATTTTGCAGCAGATGAAGAAGCAGTGGAAACAATTAAGGAAGCCGTAAGAGGAATTCGTAATGTCCGTACAGGTATGAATGTTCCGCCAAGCAAAAAGGCGAAAGTATTTGTTGTTTCCGAAGATGCAGCAGTCAGAGAAGTATTTGAAAACGGAAAAGTATTCTTTGCTACACTTGGTTATGCAAGTGAAGTTTTCGTACAGGCTGACAAAGAGGGAATTGCAGAAGATGCAGTATCAGCGGTAATCGGCAACGCAGTCATTTATATGCCGTTTGCAGAACTGGTAGATATTGAAAAAGAAATTGAGAGATTGAAGAAAGAAGAAGAAAAACTGGAAAAAGAGCTTGCACGTGTAAACGGTATGCTGAATAATGAGCGTTTTATCAGCAAAGCGCCGGAGAGCAAGGTGCAGGAGGAGCGTGAAAAATTAGAACGCTATACCAACATGATGGAACAGGTAAAAGAGCGTCTGGCACAGCTTCAGTAATTCTTTAGGCACAAATCAGGGACAGGGGGATAAGGCTTTTACAGCCGTACACCCCTGTTCTCATTGCTATTAAGGAGAATAAATTTTATGAAAGAAATAAAAAAAGTATTTTGTCTGAAATACCTCAATATGTTTTCGGTTCCTCTGCAAATGCTGGCAGTCTGTGTGGGATATTTCTTTATTGAAGCAATGTCCAGACATTCTATCTGGAATGCGTGGGAATTTTTACAGGAACGCCCGTTGGTATTCTTTTACAATGCGTTTCTCATATTTACCACCACATTGATTGTATATCTGTTCCGCAGACGTGTGTTTGTGCGAACGATTTTGTTTATTTTCTGGATGGGACTTGGAATTATTAACGGTGTGCTGCTTACTACACGTGTTACGCCGTTTACCGGTCCTGACTTACACATGATTACAGATGCTGTCCAGATTGCAGACAGATATTTGTCACCTTTCTTTTTCTGGGTAGTAATGATTGTAGCGGTTATTGCGATTATCGGTTTGATTATTTTGTTTATAAAAGGACCGAAATATCAGGGAAAACTCAGCTATAAGGTTAATGTGCCTTTGATTATTGCAGGGGTTCTTGCTTTTGCGGGCACAACAAAACTGGCATTGGAAAAGAGGGTGCTTTCCAACTATTTCGGAAACATTGCTTTTGCTTACGAGGATTATGGATACCCCTATTGTCTGGCAACCACTGTGTTTAACACAGGAATTTCTTCACCGAGAGAATATTCCAAGGGTGTCATTGATGAAATTCAGAAAAGTGAGGAAAATCTGGCAGAAACAGGGGAGAAAAGACCGAATATTCTGTTTTTACAGTTGGAGTCCTTTTTTGACCCGACTTTGGTAGAGTATCTGGAGGTATCCGAAGACCCTATTCCGAATTTCAGAAAAATGATGAATGATTATTCTTCCGGATACTTTAAAGTTCCTTCCGTAGGTGCTGGTACAGCAAATACAGAGTTTGAGTCTATTACCGGAATGAGTATGCGTTATTTTGGACCGGGTGAATATCCGTATAAAAGTATTTTGAAAGAAACCACCTGTGAAAGCGCTCCTTATGTATTAAAGGGGCTGGGTTACGGAACTCATGCAATTCATAATAACGAAGCGAATTTCTATGGAAGAAAAAATGTTTTTGCAAATCTGGGATTTGATACCTTTACTTCGGAGGAATACATGGCAACACAGGACGATACTAATCCTAATGACTGGATGCGTGACAGAAACCTGACCAGATATATTCTGGAAGCAATGGAGTCCACACCACAGCCGGATTATGTATACACGATTTCCGTACAGGGACATGGAGATTATCCTGAAGAACCGGTATTGGAAAATCCAAAGATTACAGTAAAAGGCTCAAGTACGCAGGCAGAAAATTATAAATGGGAGTATTATTGCAACCAGATTTATGAAATGGATCAGTTTGTAAAAGAGCTGACAGACGAGCTTTCCAAGCTGGATGAAGACGTTGTGTTGGTTATGTATGGAGACCATCTTCCGACTATGGGACTGAAGGTTACCGATGTAAAAAATAAATATCTTTTCCAGACACAGTATGTGATTTGGGACAATATGGGACTGGAAAAGAAAGACAAAAATCTGGCGGCTTATCAGATTGCAGCCGAGGTTATGGACAGAGTCGGTATTCACGAAGGAAATATTTTCCGTTTCCATCAGGCAAGAAGAAATACAAAAAATTATCAGGTGGATTTAGAAACGCTCCAATATGATATTTTATATGGTGAAAAATACACATACGGAGGGAAAAATCCTTTCCAGAGAACAAAAACACATTTGGGTGTAAAGGAAGCAGAGCTTCATGGAATTGATACTCTGGGTGAAACACAGTATTATATCAAAGGCGCAAACTTTACACAGTCCTCATTTATGGAAATAAACGGGGAATTGGCAGAGGCGAATTTTGTAGATGAAAATACATTGCTTTTGTTAAACACCGCCTTAAAAGAAGGGGATGTTGTAGATGTTGCAATGCGAAGCAACAGTTCTACCCACAGAGTGCTTACAAGAACAGAAAAGTATATTTACCATGAACCAATCGAAGGAAGTTCAAGCGCAGAGTTGGAATTGATTGTCACGGAAGAGCCGGAAACCGCTGTGACAGAAGAAAGTCAGAAGGAAAAAGAGGAATAAAAGAAAATTTTTCTGACCGACATAATTTGCTTGCATATTCTTTCCACTCCATTATAATGGTAATTGATATGAGGCTACCGCATTAGGCAAAGTCTTAGTGCGGTAGCTTATGTTTTTAGAACAGGAGGGATAGCTTGTTTACTTATGACGAAGCGGTAAATTATATAGAAGATATACCGAAGTTTACAACGAAAAATAAATTAGAACACACCAGGAAATGTCTGGATATGCTGGACAGCCCTGATAAAGATAGAAAAATTATTCATGTTGCAGGAACAAACGGAAAGGGAAGTGTCTGTGCTTTTCTTTCTACCATGTTGGAAGCCCACGGTTTTCGATGCGGGTTATTCACATCTCCTCATCTTGTAAAAATTAATGAGCGTTTTCAGATTAACGAGGTAATGGTTTCGGACGAGGCCTTTTTAGAAGCCTTTTTACGTGTGAAAAAGCTGGCAGATGAGCTTTTAGAGGCAGGAGATTATCATCCTACTTATTTTGAATTTCTTTTCCTTATGGGAATGGTGATTTTCCAGAAGGAAAATGTGGATTATATCATTTTGGAAACCGGTTTAGGTGGAAGACTGGATGCTACAAACGCTGTATTAAATCCTATTGCCTGTGTGATTACATCCATTAGCCTTGACCATGTAGAATATTTGGGAAATACCATTGCACAGATTGCAGGAGAAAAGGCAGGAATTATAAAACCGCAGGTTCCGGTAATCTTTGACGGAAATAATCAGGAAGCGGCAGAAGTAATAAAAAAGAGAGCGCATGAGTTAGGATGTCCTTGGTGTGAAGTGAAAGAAGAAAACCAGAAGCTTTTGGATTTTACACCGGAAGGAATTCATTTTATCAGCCGTTCAGCTGCTTATGGGGACACGGAATTATTTGTTCCTTTTACTGCAAAATATCAGATGATGAACGCTTCTCTGGCTCTGGAAACCATGGGTGTTTTGAAGGAATATCATGGTATGGAAAAGGCAGAGTTGGTGCATGGTATGAAAAATACCCGCTGGCAGGGGCGTATGGAAACCATACTTCCCGGTGTCATTGTAGACGGAGCGCATAATGAGGACGGCATTGCAAAGTTTGTAGAGACTGTTCGTCATTTCCAGAAGGATTATGAAATTACATTGTTATTTACCACGGTTTCTGATAAGGAGTTTCCTGATATGATTGCAAAAATCTGTGACGGGCTTCATTTTACCAATGTTGTGACAACAGAAATCTGGGGAAGCAGAAAACAGTCAGCTTTGGAGCTTGCTGGACTGTTCAAGGAAAACGGATGTGAAAACGTTTTGGTGGAAACAAATCCGGAAAAAGCTTTTGAAGAGGCTTATAAGCTGAAAAAAGACGGGCTGCTGTTCGTGGTAGGTTCTTTATATCTTGTAGGGGAGATTAAGGACTATGTAAGGAGGAGAGTACATGATTAATTACGAGGAAGAACTAAAGAAGTTTCAGCCGTGTTTGGATGTAGACGATGCAGAAGGGGCAATTTATAAACAGGATTTGACAGATGTCATTGATATTCTGAAAGAAATGATGCGGGATAATCATAAAACATCTGAGAAATAGGAGTAGACGATGAATTGTGTTGTATGTCAAACAGTACTGACAGCTTCTGATTATTGCCCGAAATGCGGATGTAATGTAAAGGCACTGAAGAAAATCGATGCTTTATCCAATTTTTATTATAATCAGGGACTTGAAAAGGCTCAAATTCGGGATTTATCAGGAGCAATTACCTGCTTGAAACGAAGTCTGAAAATGAATAAAATGAATATACAGGCAAGAAATCTTCTTGGTCTGGTATATTTTGAAACAGGGGAAGTGGTTGCTGCTCTAAGTGAATGGGTAATCAGCAAGAACATGATGCCAGAGGGAAATCTGGCAAGCGCATATATTGACAAGCTGCAAAAAAATACCAATCGCCTTGATATGATTAATACAAGTATTAAAAAGTATAATCAATGTCTGGAATATTGCCGAAACGGCAATCCGGATATGGCGAAAATGCAGCTGAAAAAAGTGCTTACCAACAATCCAAAGCTGATTAAAGGCTATCATTTACTGGCGCTTATTTATATTCATGAGGGCGAGTATGAGAAAGCCAGAAAACAACTGAAAGCAGCGGCAAAGATTGATAAGACCAATACTACAACCCTTCGCTTTTTAAGGGAGATTGAGGAGCAGACAGGTAGGGCTACGAATCTGGACTCTCGCTTTAAAATGCGAGAAAAAGAGGATGAAAAGCAAAACGGAAGTATTGTATATAAGTCCGGCAATGATACCATTATTCAGCCGCCGGAATATAAAGAAAAGAGCATTACCAATACCTTGGTAAACCTGCTTTTGGGGCTTTTGGTAGGCGCTGCGGCTCTCTGGTTTTTGATTGTGCCTGCAAAGACACAGAAAATCAATCAGGAAGCCAACAAAAAGGTTGTGGAATACAGCGGAAAAATGGCAACCATATCTGCGGAGCTTGCCCGTATGCAGGAGGAGATGGAGGCTTCAACCGAGTCTGTCAATACAGCGCAGACGCAAATTCAGGAAGCAGGAGAAAAGGCAGCGGCTTATGAAAACCTCATAAAAGCGTGGCAGGCACATCAGGAAGGAAATTCCGATACAGCAGCCAATGCCATTGAAGGCGTTAATGCAGAGCTTCTTTCCGTAGAAGCAAAGAGCATGTATGACAGCATTATGAAATCCGTAGGCTCTACGGTGCGCAAAAAATATGTAAATGAAGCTTCGGCTGCTTTGGAAAGCGGAGATTATGATACTGCCATCGCCGGTTTGGAAAAAGCTCTGAATATTGGAAAACAGGATAAAAACACTATGTTCCAGTTGGCACAGGCCTATGATAAAAAAGGCGATAAAGAAAATGCAAATCAGTGGTATCAGAAAATTATAGATGAATTCCCCGGAACAAAGGCAGCTTCCGATGCAAAGGATTATTTGGATGCAAACGGCGGTTCTGACCAAGCTCCGGCAGAAGGCGAAGGTGACGGAGAAGCCCCAACGGAAGACGGGGGAGAGACAGACGGAGAAATACAGTCAGGGGAAACCATAGAAGAATAAATACAGAAGAAAAACCTTGGAGAAAAGGCGTATACGGGAAGTATGCGTCTTTTTGCTGTTTTACATAAAAACCATTTGCTTTTGATATTGGCTCAGATATCCCACGGCAAACGCAGTTATTTTCTAGTTTTTCTGCGTCGCCTAATGATGTTTTGTCCGCCAAACTCGTGCTGATGCACTCAGACACGGCTTCCAAAACATCACTATACATCCAAAAACTGCGAAAATATTCTGCATTGTTTGCCATTGGAATACTGCGCCTGCATCTGGAAATGGATATAAGTTATTTATGCAAAACAGAGAAGGAAATTAATAATATAGTTGTTGGTGATAAAATTATAAAATAGAAAAAAAGTGATAAATGAGTTTAAATTTGTATGTAGAAATGATGCTTATAAATGAAAGGGTGATAGTGAAGATGGAGGATAGAATTAAGAAGCGTGGAAATCAGTTGATTGTGTATGTTCCAAAGGAATTAGACCATCATTTTGCAGAGCAGATTACCCCGCAGGTGGATAAGGAGCTGGATAAGGGGTTGATAAAGCAGCTGGTGTTTGATTTTTCGGAAACGGGTTTTATGGACAGTTCGGGAATTGGCATGATAATGGGCAGAAAGCGGATTTTAAGTTACAGCAAGGGGACGGTGGCAGCAATCCATGTAAATGACAGAGTTTTGAAGATTATGCAGCTTTCCGGTATTTACAAGCACATTGAAATCAGTCAGGAGCCGGTATGGAATTATAGAGTGAGATAGGGGGGAGATTATGAACCGGGATAATAAAATGGTTCTGGAGGTAGAAAGTCGTTCCTGCAATGAGGGACTGGCAAGAATTGCGGTGGCTGCGTTCAGCACACAGTTAAATCCTACACTGGAGGAGGTCGCAGACATTAAAACAGCCGTATCGGAGGCAATTACAAACTGTATCGTGCATGCGTATCAAAAAGAGACAGATATGATTACCATAGAATGCAGTCGCTTTCAAAGAGAATTAACGGTAGTGGTACAGGACAAAGGAAAAGGAATTGAAGATGTGGAAAAGGCAATGCAGCCTCTTTTTACTACAAAGCCTGAGCAGGACAGGTCGGGAATGGGATTTGCTTTTATGGAAGCTTTTATGGACGAGGTACTTGTAGAGTCCAGACTTGGCGAAGGGACAACCGTAACCATGAAAAAAACAATCGGCAGACAGAAAGACGTCTTTGAGTAGGAGGGCTGTATGGATGATATCCTTGCCCTTATCGGGCGTGCACACCAAGGAGATAAGAGCGCAAGAGATATACTTACAGAGAAAAATATGGGGCTGGTACATAGTATTGCCAGAAGATTTCAAAATAGAGGGGCTGAGTTGGAAGACTTAGTACAGATAGGCTGTATCGGACTTTTAAAAGCCATAGACAAATTTGATTTAAGCTATGAAGTGAGGTTTTCCACATACGCAGTGCCTATGATAACAGGAGAAATTAAACGTTTTTTAAGAGATGACGGTATGGTAAAGGTGAGCCGTTCCTTAAAAGAGGCAGCGGGAAAGGCTTATGCAGTCAGGGAAGAATTGCTGATGAAAACGGGGCAGGAGCCGTCTATGGAGGAAATTGCAAAGGAATTGTCTGTATCAGAAGAAGAACTGATTATGGCGATGGAGTCTTCGGCACAGGTGGAGTCCTTGCAGAAGACCATTTATCAAAGCGATGGCAGCGATATTGCTTTGGAGGATAAGCTGCCTTATGAAAAAGATGAACAGGAGGAGGTTTTGGACAAGCTTCTTTTAGAAGATATATTGGGGAGCTTAAATGCCAGAGAAAGAGAGCTGATTTATCTGCGCTTTTTTAAAGAGAAGACACAAACCAGCATTGCCAAAATGATGGGAATGTCTCAGGTACAGGTTTCCAGACTGGAAAAGAAAATTTTAAAGGCATTAAGAGAACGGATATAAAGCGAAAATTTGGACATAATACTCCTTAGTAATGTAAGGAGGTTGTCAGATGAGTGAAATTTTGTATATACAGACAGAGAAAAATGTAGAAGTACAAAGTCCTGAAATATATTTACAGGATGTGGCGAAACTTACATGTAAGGACAGTAAAGTGTTAAATAGAAATAAAGTAAGAAAGGTTTTTTCTATTCCAAATGGGGAACCGGGAAGGTATGTGGTTTCTGCGGTGGATTTAGTTCATGCAATAGCAAAAGAGGAACCTAATGTAGACATTACCCATATTGGTGAGGCAAATCTTGTTGTTACTTACGAGAAAGCAAAGCATCAACAAAAATGGTATAGCTGGTTAAAGACATTATTGGTCTGTGTGCTGACTTTTTTTGGAGGTGCTTTTTCTATTATGACCTTTAACACAGATGTGGATACTGCCAATTTATTTTCTAAAATCTATACGCAGTTTACAGGTGAAATAGCCACAGGTCCTACGATTTTGGAATTTACTTATTCGGTGGGAATTGGAATTGGTGTTGTTTTTTTCTTTAACCATTTTGGGAAAGGCAAGCTTACGCAGGACCCGACTCCGGTGGAAGTACAGATGCGGCTTTATGAGGATGACGTAAATAAAACGCTTATTGCAGATAAAAATCGCAGCAAGAAAACACAGAAGGGGGAAAATGCTTAATGTGGCAGGGGGAAATTCTGGCAGGTATTGCAGGGCTTTGCGGCGGTGCAGTAGTAGCGGTGGCTCTGGCAGCGTTTATTATAGAACTGGGAATTATTCCACGCTTTGCAGGGATTACTCATACGGCGAACCACATTTTTCTATACGAAAATTGTCTGATGCTTGGAAGCTTTTTGGGAAATCTGATTTATATTTATCATCTGTCTGTTCCTTTTGGAAAAATTTTTGCAGGCGTTACAGGGTTTTTCTTTGGGATGTTTTTAGGGGGCTGGATTATTGCCCTTGTAGAAGTGGTAAATGTGTTTGCCGTGATGGCAAGGCGTTTGGGACTGAAGAAGGGGATTGGATGGATTGTAATTTGTATTGCAGTAGGGAAAACACTAGGAAGTCTTTTCCAATTTTTTATTGCATAAGATTGGAACATACTTCACACAATAAGAATAAAGGTGGTGAATGGTAATGGACGCAAAGCAATATGAAAAATATGTCAAGGAAAAGACGCCAACGCATAATTTATTTTTAAATATGCTGGGAGCTTTTGTAAGTGGTGGAGCAATTTGTACGCTTGGGCAGGTGATTTTAAATGTTTGTAAGAATATGGGGCTGGACAAGGAAATCAGCGGCAGCTGGACTTCTTTGATTTTGGTTTTGCTCAGTGTCATTCTCACAGGCTTTAATATTTATCCGAAGCTGGCAAAATGGGGCGGAGCAGGAACTTTAGTTCCGATTACGGGTTTTGCCAATTCTGTGGCAGCACCTGCCATTGAATATCAGAAGGAGGGACAGGTTTTCGGAATAGGATGTAAAATCTTTATTATAGCCGGACCTGTTATTTTATACGGAGTTTTAACATCTTCCCTGTTGGGATTGATTTATTACTTTTTGCATATATGGGGGATTGTGTAATGGAACAGATTGTAGGAAAGCAGAGTATACAGTTTCAGCAGGCTGCCCATATATTAAGCGGGGCAGCTATTGTAGGGAAAAAAGAGGGAGACGGTCCTCTTGGCAAATATTTTGATAAAATTGGAGAGGAAGAGGGACTATTCGGATGTACTTCGTGGGAAGAAGCGGAAAGTAATCTGCAAAAGGAAGCAGTATCTATGGCGATTGAAAAAGCCGGTATTGAAAAGTGGCAGCTTCGTATGATTTATGCAGGGGATTTGCTGGCTCAGACAATAGCGTCTTCCTTTGGAATTATGGGCTTTGATACTCCTATATACGGACTTTACGGAGCGTGCTCCACAATGGGGGAAGCCCTTTCTCTTTCGGCGATGGCTGTTTCAGGAGGGTATGCGCCTTATGTTGCAGCCGTGACGTCCAGCCATTTTGGCAGTGCGGAAAAAGAATTTCGATTTCCTTTAGGATACGGAAATCAGAGACCTTTATCAGCTACATGGACAGTGACAGGCAGCGGCGCATGTATTTTGGGAACGAAAGGCGGAAAAGCCAGAATTGCAGGAATTACAACAGGAAAAATTGTGGACTACGGCTTTAAGGACTCCTTAAATATGGGGGCTTGCATGGCGCCTGCTGCCTGCGATACCATTTACCAAAATCTTATGGATTTCAATCGTCTGCCGGAAGACTATGACAGAATTATCACCGGTGATTTAGGAGAAGTGGGACAGAGAATTCTTTTTGACTTAATGAAAGAAAAAGGTTTTGATATTGAAAAACAGCACATGGATTGCGGCATAGAAATTTTTGATTCAAATACGCAGGATACCCATGCAGGAGGAAGCGGCTGCGGCTGTGCTGCGGTTACTTTCGTTTCTTATATTCTTCCTAAAATAGAAAAGGGAGAGTGGAAACGTATCCTGTTTGTGCCTACGGGAGCGCTGCTTTCAAAGGTCAGCTTTAATGAAGGAAAAAGTGTGCCGGGCATTGCTCAGGCAGTAGTCATTGAACATTGTTAGGAGAAGAAATTATGGAATACATCAATGCGTTTTGGGTAGGGGGATTGATTTGTGCACTGGTGCAGATATTATTAGAGAAGACAAAGCTGTTGCCCGGAAGGGTAATGGTTTTGCTGGTGTGCACAGGAGCGGTATTGGGAAGCTTTGGTATTTATGATAAATTAATTGACTTTGCAGGGGCAGGAGCAAGCGTTCCCTTATTGGGATTTGGGAATACCTTGTTCCAAGGAGTAAAAAAGGCAATTTCAGAGCATGGATTTTTAGGGATTTTTATGGGTGGTTTTACTGCCAGTGCGGTGGGAATTTCCGCAGCGCTGATTTTTTCCTATGCGGCAAGTCTGATTTTTAAGCCAAAGATGAAAAACTAAGCTATACTTTTTCGCTAATCAATAGTATAATGTTAGTGCTTATGTGGGATACGGGTGGATATTCGCATCCCAAAACAGCACTTTGAGAAGTAACTAATAAAAAATGTAGTAACAGGAGGAAACGGAAAATGCTGCAAGCATTCTCACGTTCAGAAGAACTATTAGGAAAAGAAGGACTTCAGATACTTGCAAATTCCAAAGTTGCAGTTTTTGGAATTGGAGGGGTAGGCTCTTATGTGGTGGAAGCATTGGCAAGGTCAGGGATAGGCAATCTGACTTTAGTAGACCACGATGAAGTGAGCCTGACAAATCTCAACAGACAGCTGGTGGCTTTGCGCTCCACTATGGGCAGAAAAAAGGTTTCCGTAGCAAAAGAGCGAATTATGGATATTAATCAGGATGCGGTGGTACATACCTACGATACCTTTTTTAATGCAGATACTGCGCAGCTGTTTGATTTTTCAGGATATGATTACATTGTAGACGCTGTGGACACGGTGTCTGCAAAGCTGCTTCTGATAGAGAAAGCAAAGGAAGCAAATGTACCGATAATTTCCTGCATGGGTACGGGAAATAAATTAAATCCGTCCTGTTTTCAAATTGCAGATATATCAAAAACCAGTGTGTGCCCCCTTGCAAAGGTGATGCGTACAGAGCTGAAAAAGAGAAAGATTAAGAAGGTCAAGGTTTTGTTTTCGACAGAAACAGTACGTAAGGAAAAGAAAAGTGAGCCGGTGGAGCTTAGAAGCGCAAGCAAACGGCCTGCTCCGGCAAGTGTTTCTTTTGTGCCGGGAGTGGCAGGGCTTATGATAGCCGGAGAGGTTATTAAGGATTTGGTTTTTGGAAAGGGTAAAAAGGGATAAGAGGTATTAGAATGGAAAATAACAGCATTGAGAATATGTTTTGCATGACTTTGGGCAGCGACAATGTGAGACTGCATGAACCAATGAAAAAGCATACAACTTTTCGTATTGGAGGACCGGCAGATTATTATCTTTGTCCTCACAGCACAGAGGAACTGCAGAAAATTCTTCAGATATGCAGAGAAAATAAGCTGGAATTCTTTATTTTGGGAAACGGAAGCAACCTTTTGGTAAGTGATAAGGGATATCGAGGCGTAGTTATTCAGCTTTGGAAAAACTTCAGTGATATTGAAACAGAAGACAATACCATTACGGTAAAAGCCGGTGCGCTTCTGTCAAAGGTTGCCGCAGAGGCTTTGGAGGAAAGCCTGACAGGGATGGAGTTTGCCTCCGGAATTCCGGGAACCATGGGCGGAGCAGTGATGATGAATGCAGGCGCTTACGGCGGTGAAATGAAGGATATTATCAGAGAGGTTACGGTTCTTACAAGGGAGGGGGAACTACTGACACTTTCCAAAGAAGAGATGAACTTCGGATACCGAACCAGTGTGGTAAAGGAAAAAGGTTATGTGGTGATTTCCGCAGAGTTACAGCTTAGAAAAGGTGACAGAGAAGAAATTCGCAAGGTAATGGATGAGTTAAAGGAAAGACGTGTGACGAAACAACCGCTGGATATGCCAAGTGCAGGCAGTACCTTTAAAAGACCGGAGGGATACTTTGCGGGCAAGTTGATTATGGATGCGGGACTTCGGGGATTTTCCGTAGGCGGCGCACAGATTTCAGAAAAGCACTGTGGCTTTGTAGTAAATAAAGGCGATGCAACCGCTGCGGATGTATTGGGACTTATCGGAGAGGTTCAAAAAAGGGTACAGGAAAAATTCGGAGTTGCATTAGAGCCTGAAGTGAAGTTTTTGGGAGAATTTTAGGAGGAAGTATGCGGTTTGTAATTGTGACAGGAATGTCAGGCGCCGGAAAAAGTACAGCGCTGAAAATGCTGGAGGATATGGAGTACTTTTGTGTGGACAATCTTCCGGTTATGTTGATTGAGAAATTTGTGCAGCTTTTAAGAGACGGCGGACCGGGAGAAATCGAAAAAGTTGCGGTAGGCGTAGATATTCGTAACGGAAAGGCATTGGATGAACTGGAAACAGTTCTTGAAAATATCAATTTTTCAGGTGTTGGAATTGAAATCCTGTTTTTGGATGCAGAGGATGAGGTGCTGGTGAGACGTTATAAAGAGAGCAGACGAAGCCATCCTCTGGCAGCAGGAAGCAGAATAGATGAGGGAATTCATCGGGAAAGAGAAAAACTGCGCTTTTTGAAGGAATACGCAGATTATATTTTAGATACCAGCAAGCTTTTAACCAGAGAGCTGAAGGCGGAGCTTGAGAAAATTTTTGTGGAAAACGGAAGCTTTAAAAATCTGATGGTTACCGTATTGTCCTTTGGATTTAAGTACGGTATTCCGCAGGATGCAGATTTAGTATTTGACGTGAGATTTTTGCCAAACCCTTATTATATTGAGGAGCTGCGTCCCTTAAGCGGAAATAATGCCCCTGTCAGCGATTATGTTATGAGCTTTGATTTGGCGCATGAATTTTCTGATAAGCTGGAAGATTTAATCCGTTTTTTAATTCCCAATTATATTACAGAGGGAAAAACACAGTTGGTGATTGCCGTGGGATGTACCGGCGGAAAACACCGTTCCGTAACTCTTGCAAATGAGCTTTACCGAAGATTAGGCGAAAATGAAGAATACGGAATTCGTGTGGAACATAGAGATATAGAAAAGGATGGGAAAAAATGTCTTTCTCCGGAAGCGTAAAGGAGGAATTGCTTCGTTATGAGGACAGCGCAAGGCACTGCTGTATTGCAGAACTGGCAGCCATGATTGCTTTTCATGGAGAGATAGTGCCTGCGCCGGAGGGAAAATTAATTCTTACCATATCTTCGGAAAATGAAAGTATTCTTAGAAAGGTCTTTACATTACTGGAAAAAACGTTTACAATGGAACTCAAAGTTTCTACTGATAGACAGATAGTCAGGAAAAACAACCGATTTACCATTGATATAGATGATACAGAATTGACTGTTAAAATATTACAGGCAGTAAAGGTGCTCAGCGCAGACAGAAGACCCGTGACAACGAATGCTTTAGTCAATCCCATCATCATTCAAAGGAGCTGCTGTAAACGTGCATTTCTAAGAGGTGCATTTTTATGTGCCGGCTCTATTAGCGACCCTGAAAAGTTTTATCATTTCGAGGTGGTTTGTACAACACCGGAAAAGGCACAACAGATGCAGGAGCTTATACAGTCATTTGGAATTGACGCTAAAATTGTAAAGCGGAAAAAGTATGAAGTTGTTTACGTGAAGGAAGGAGCACAAATCGTAGAACTTTTAGGTCTTATGGGAGCAGGTGTATCCCTGATGAATTTGGAAAATGTCCGGATTTTGAAGGGGATGCGAAATACTGTAAACAGAAAGGTGAACTGCGAAACCGCAAATATTAACAAAACCGTAAATGCAGCAGTAAAGCAGGTGGATGATATTATATACATCCGTGATACTGTGGGACTCCACAGACTGCCTGAAAATTTGGAGGAAACAGCTTTGTTAAGATTGGAATATCCGCAGGCATCTTTAAAAGAACTAGGCAGTTTACTGTCTGCTCCGGTAGGAAAGTCAGGTATTAACCACAGATTAAGGAAGATTTGCAGCATAGCAGAACAGCTCAGAGGATTCAAGGAGGAACAGGTATGATTAGGAAACCAATTACCATCGGGATTTCAAACGGTCTTGAGGCAAGACCAATCGCAATGCTCGTACAGGTGGCAAGTCAGTATGCCAGCAGCATTTATTTGGAGAGCGAAGCAAGAAAAGTAAATGCAAAAAGCATTATGGGCATGATGAGTTTGGGATTAGACGCTGGTGAGAGTGTAACAGTTTCTGTTGATGGCGCGGATGAAGAGGAAGCCATGAAAAGTATTGAAGAATACTTGAGCAAGAAAGAAGAAGTGTAAGCTCTGCATACCGAAACGAAAAAGAAAATAAAAGGGAAGATGCGGCATAAAGCTGCATCTTCTTTTGGTTTTACGGAAAAGCGTTCCATCTTGCAATCAGAACAAAGATGTAGTAAAATCGAGAAAGATGAAAGAACAGGAGGTTTTTAGACATGAAGACAGAAAATGCGTGGAAAAAATACACAGATACAACAGAGGTATTTCAGTTTAACGAAAAGTATAAAGCTTTTATCAGTAACTGCAAGACAGAGCGTGAATGTATTTCAGAAATGATTTCTCAGGCAAAGGCAGCAGGCTACCGCAATCTTGATGATATCATTGCAAATAAGGAAACATTGCAGGCAGGAGATAAGGTTTATGCCAACAATATGGATAAAACTCTGGCAATGTACATTATCGGTGAAGAACCAATGGAAAAGGGCATGAGAATTTTAGGCGCTCATGTAGACTCTCCTCGTATCGATTTAAAACAAAATCCATTGTACGAAGATCAGGAGCTGGCTCTTTTAGATACACATTACTACGGCGGAGTAAAGAAATATCAGTGGGTGACAATTCCTTTGGCATTACACGGGGTTGTGGCAAAGAAAGACGGACAGCTGGTTCAGGTTGTCATTGGAGAGGATGAAACAGATCCTGTTTTCGGAATTTCTGATTTATTAATCCATCTTTCTGCAAAGCAGCTTCAGAAACCTGCGGCAGAAGTGGTAGAAGGGGAAAATCTCAATGTACTGGTAGGAAGTATTCCTCTTTCCGGTGAGGAGGAAGAACCGGTAAAAGCACAAATTCTTCAGATTTTAAAAGAAAAATATGATATGGAAGAGGAAGATTTCCTTTCCGCAGAATTTGAAGTTGTTCCGGCAGGAAAAGCCAGAGACTACGGATTTGACAGAAGCATGATTATGGGATACGGACATGATGACAGAGTTTGCGCTTATCCGTCCTTTGAAGCAATGCTGGCACAGGATAAAGTAAAATATACAGCGGTATGCCTTTTAGTAGATAAAGAAGAAATCGGAAGTGTGGGAGCGACCGGTATGCAGTCACGTTTCTTCGAAAACGCCACAGCAGAGGTAATGTATGCGGCAAATCAGTACAGTGAGCTGCTTTTACGAAGAGCGCTGAAAAATTCTATGATGCTGTCCTCTGATGTAAGCGCCGGCTTTGACCCGAACTTCCCGGAAGTAATGGAAAAGAAAAACAGCGCATACTTAGGTCACGGCATTACCTTTAATAAATATACCGGTTCCAGAGGAAAGAGCGGTTCTAATGATGCAAATCCGGAATACATAGCAAAGCTGCGTAAGGTTATGGATGACAATCATGTGGCATTCCAGACAGCAGAGCTTGGAAAGGTTGACCAGGGCGGCGGCGGAACAATCGCATACATTCTGGCAAACTATAATATGGAAGTAATTGACTGCGGAGTGCCGGTATTGAATATGCACGCACCATGGGAAATTGCAAGTAAAGTGGATATTTATGAAGCATACAGAGGTTATTGTGCATTTCTGAAAGATATGTAAATATAAATTGACTCTATACATCTTCGCTGAAAGATGTTAATATAAAGTATATTATGAAACTATGCGGCGAAGCTGTAAAGTAAGGAGTACACAAATGTCAAAAGTATTGAAATTTATTGTGAACCTGGTGGTTCTCCTGTCCATAGTCGTGGCGGTAGCGCTTTTAGTGCCTCCTTTGTTAGGTGTGGACACTGTTATAAATGATAACTCGAATATAGAAACCAACCTTCCTGTGGGAGCGGTTGCTTACGGCAGACAAGTAGATACGGAAAAGCTGAAAAAAGAAGATAAAATTCTTTATATGGAAGGTTCTGCTCAGTATGTATACGAAATTCAGGATATGGACACAACAGCAGGTTCTTATAAAGTGAAAGACGTATACAACAAAAACAGTGATGCGGAAAGCATTACATTGCAGGATAAAGTGTCAAAGGCAGTGATAACAATTCCGTTTATCGGATATGCAGCCATCGCTTTACAGAGCAAAACAGGCTTGATGGTGGTAGGTGCAGTGATTATTCTTCTGATTATTTTATTTATTCTTTCTGAGGTGCTTCGCAGAGGCGATGATGACGAAGAAGAGGATGAAGAGGAATATGAGGAAGAAGACGATGATGACGAAGAAGAGGAAGAAGAATTAAGCGCCAAGGAACGCCGCCGTTTGAAAAAAGAAGAAAAGCGGAGACGTAAATTGGAGAAAAAAGGCTTACTGGAAGAGGATGATGAGGAAGAGCAGGAACAGGAAGATATGAATGATGTTTTTGTTCCGGAAAATACATTTTCCGAACCGGCAGCTTCCGAACCGGAACAGGAGCTTCAGGGCTTTGATGAGGCTATGAAGGATGCAATGTCTTCTATCGCTTCGGGAATTGCGCAGGTGAGTGAGCCTGAGAACGTTCCGGATGCAACGGTGGTTATGCCGGATGCAGAGGAGCTGGAAAAAGCAGTACAGGAAGCAGAAGGAACGCTTGAAACGGCAGAAGAGCCTGAGGTACAGGAATTCGCAGCAGAAACAGAATTAGAACCTGAGGCTGAGGAAACACAGGCGGTTGAAAATATTGAGGCAGATATGCCGGAAGATATTGCAGAGGATATTATAATAGAAGAAACACCGACAGAAGAAACGGAAGTTCAATTATCTGAGGAAGAAGAAATTCCTGTAAATGTAAATGCTGTTCCAAAGACACCTAGCTTAAACGAGCTGCTGGCAAAAGCAGCAGCAGCCGGTGAAGAACCGGAAGTGAAAAAGGATGAAGAAAACGAAGTAACCCTTCTTGATTATTCAGACTTATTATAATGAAAAGAGCGCCATGCCTTAAAGGGTATGGCGTTTTCTGCTATATAGAAAAGGATATTTTGGATAGGATTTTATGTACTGAAAAAAATACAAAGAAAATACAAAAATAATTGAAAAAAGACTTGCAATATGGAAAAACTTCCAGTATACTTACTTTTGCTGTGACATGATAGCTATGAAGTGTGAGGTTGCTGCCTTACGGCAGGTTTTCCACGGAGCGAATGTCAAGTTAGGAAACTGACGACAAGTCACTGTATTACATCTAAAGACTTACCACTAAGGGTGGGAGTGTGTGTAGCTTTGAGATGACACACACGGGAATGTGTACAGTCGCCGCTTGTCGTACTAATTAAAAGTGCGAAAAGGAGGAGACTTTTTTTATGGCAAGTCAAGTAATGAGAATCACTTTGAAAGCTTATGACCATCAGTTAGTAGATGCGTCAGCAGGCAAAATTATCGAAACTGTTAAAAAGAATGGAGCAACTGTTAGTGGACCGGTACCACTTCCTACAAAGAAAGAAGTAGTAACAATCTTACGTGCGGTTCACAAATATAAAGACTCCAGAGAACAGTTCGAACAGAGAACTCACAAAAGACTGATTGATATCATTGCACCTACACAGAAAACTGTTGATGCTCTGGCACGTCTTGAAATGCCGGCAGGTGTTTACATCGATATCAAAATGAAACAGAAATAAAAAAAGTTCTGTTTAAGGTTAAGAGAGATTATCCTTACAAGGTTGATATAGAAGCAATGCTTTAAGCATCCACTTATGTTGACTGTTTGTCTAGGATGATTGCACATCACAGTGTAATCCGCTGTAGATTCACAGGAGGTAAAAAGAATGAAGAAAGCAATCTTAGCTACTAAAGTCGGAATGACTCAAATCTTCAACGAAGACGGAGTTTTAACTCCAGTAACTGTATTGCAGGCTGGACCTTGTGTAGTAACACAGGTTAAGACAATGGACAATGACGGTTACGAAGCAGTACAGGTTGGTTTTGGCGACAAGAGAGAAAACATTGTTAACAAACCAATGAAAGGACACTTTGAAAAAGCTGGTGTTTCCTGCAAGAGATTCGTCAGAGAATTAAAATTAGAAGGCGAATACACATTAGGACAGGAAATCAAAGCTGATATCTTTGCAGCAGGAGACAAAATTGATGTTACTGCAACAAGCAAAGGTAAAGGATTCCAGGGCGCTATCAAAAGACATGGACAGTCCAGAGGACCTATGGCTCATGGTTCTAAATATCATCGTCATGCAGGTTCAAACGGTGCTTGTTCTGATCCTTCAAAAGTATTTAAAGGAAAAAGAATGCCAGGTCACATGGGACATGTAAGAGTAACTGTTCAGAACTTAGAAGTTGTAAGAGTTGATGCTGAAAACAACTTACTGTTAGTTAAAGGTGCAGTGCCAGGACCTAAAAAATCCTTAGTTACAATCAAAGAAACAGTTAAATGCGGTAAATAAGTTTTCGTTGGAAAGGAGGACCACATAAAATGGCAAACGTATCTGTTTATAATATGGAAGGCAAAGAAGTTGGAACAATGGAATTAAACGATGCTGTGTTCGGTGTTGAAATCAACGATCACTTAGTACATTTAGCTGTTGTTCGTCAGCTTGCAAATAATCGTCAGGGAACACAGAAAGCAAAAACACGTTCTGAAGTTTCCGGTGGTGGAAGAAAACCTTGGAGACAGAAAGGAACTGGTCATGCAAGACAGGGTTCAACAAGATCTCCGCAGTGGGCTGGTGGTGGAGTTGTATTCGCACCAACACCAAGAGATTATTCTCTGAAAATGAATAAAAAAGAAAGACGTGCAGCTTTAAAATCTGTTCTTACAAGCAGAGTACAGGAAAACAAGCTTATCGTTCTTGATGAATTAAAATTAGATGAAGTAAAAACAAAAGCAATGCAGAATGTTTTAAATAACTTAAATGTTTCTAAAGCATTAGTTGTTTTAGCTGACAATGATGCAAACGTAGTATTATCTACAAGAAACATTCCTGATGTTGTTACAGCATTACCAAATACAATCAATGTATATGATGTTCTGAAATACAACACAGTAATCTTAACAAAAGCTTCTGCTGCAGCAATTGAGGAGGTATACGCATAATGGCAAACGTAAAGTATTATGATGTAATCCTGAAACCAGTTGTAACTGAAAAAAGTATGGCTGCTATGGGCGAGAAAAAATATACTTTCTTAGTTCACACTGAAGCAAACAAAACAATGATTAAAGAAGCTGTTGAAAAAATGTTCGAAGGAACAAAAGTAAAAAGCGTAAACACAATGAACTTAGACGGAAAAACAAAAAGACGCGGTATGACTTTTGGTAAAACAGCTAAAACAAAAAAAGCTATCGTTACATTAACAGAAGATAGCAAAGATATTGAAATCTTCGAGGGGTTATAAGATTTGGCGAAACAGAGCCGAAGGCGATAGATGAGCCTTAGTCGGACCCCGTTCACGAACCTTAATGAGGCTGAGCGTGAGCGAAAGCCGAATTTAGTTGAGTGAACAAACCCGTTAAATATAGAAACTGAGCAGTCGAGAAAAAATAATCCGATATTTGGCTGCGGCAAAGAAACACCAGGATGAGTTGAGACTGGTGGATTATGAAAGGAGAGCTAGTAATGGGAATTAAAACATATAGCCCATATACACCTTCCAGAAGACACATGACAGGTTCTGATTTCTCTGAAATCACAACTTCTACACCGGAGAAATCTCTGGTAGTGTCCTTAAAGAAAAATGCTGGACGTAATAATCAGGGTAAAATTACAGTTAGACACCGCGGAGGCGGAAGCAGAAGAAAATATAGAATTATCGATTTCAAGAGAAGAAAAGATGATGTACCTGCAGTTGTTAAAACAATCGAATACGATCCAAACAGAACAGCTAACATCGCTTTAATCGCTTATGCTGATGGTGAAAAAGCATACATCTTAGCTCCTGAAGGATTAAAAGTTGGTATGAAAGTTATGAATGGTGCTAACGCAGAAGTTAGAACAGGTAACTGCTTACCATTATCTGAAATTCCAGTTGGTACTATGGTACACAACGTTGAACTGTATCCAGGAAAAGGCGGACAGTTAGTTCGTTCCGCTGGTAACGGAGCACAGTTAATGGCAAAAGAAGGTAAATATGCAACACTTCGTCTGCCATCTGGTGAAATGAGAATGGTTCCATTAAACTGCCGCGCTTCTATCGGCGTTGTAGGAAATGGCGAGCACAGCCTTATCAACATTGGTAAAGCAGGACGTAAACGTCACATGGGTATCAGACCTACAGTTCGTGGTTCTGTTATGAACCCGAATGACCATCCACACGGTGGTGGTGAAGGTAAGACTGGTATCGGACGCCCAGGTCCATGTACACCATGGGGCAAACCAGCTCTTGGCTTGAAGACAAGAAAGAAAAAGAAACAGTCTAACAAGTTAATCGTAAGAAGACGAGATGGTAAAACATTAGCTAAATAGTAGGAGGTAAGACAATGGCTCGTTCATTAAAAAAAGGACCGTTCGCAGATGAAAGCTTACTGAAAAAAGTAGATGCTATGAATGCTGCTGGAGATAAGACAGTTATTAAAACATGGTCACGTCGTTCCACAATTTTCCCTTCTTTCGTTGGACACACAATCGCTGTTCATGATGGAAGAAAACATGTGCCAGTATATGTAACAGAAGATATGGTTGGTCACAAACTCGGTGAGTTCGTAGCAACAAGAACATACAGAGGACACGGAAAAGACGAGAAAAAATCAGGTGTTCGCTAATATTTGAAAGGAGGCTTTTATCATGGCAAAAGGACATAGAAGTCAGATTAAAAGAGCAAGAAATGCTAATAAAGATACAAGACCGTCTGCAAAATTATCCTACGCAAGAATGTCCGTACAGAAAGCTTGCTATGTACTGGATGTAATTCGTGGTAAAGATGTTCAGACAGCACTGGGTATCTTAACATATAACCCAAGATACGCTTCCAGCGTAATCAAAAAATTATTAGAATCAGCAATCGCAAACGCTGAAAATAACAATGGTATGAATCCGGAAAATCTTTACATTGCAGAGTGCTACGCTAACAAAGCACCTACAATGAAGAGAATTAAACCAAGAGCTCAGGGTAGAGCTTACAGAATTGAAAAGAGAAACTGCCATATCACTGTTGTGTTGGATGAAAGATAAGGAGGACTATCATGGGACAGAAAGTTAACCCACACGGACTCAGAGTCGGAGTTATCAAAGACTGGGATTCCAAATGGTATGCTGAAGGCGATTTCGCTGATAACTTAGTAGAAGACTACAACATCAGAACATACCTGAAAAAGAAATTATACAGCGCAGGTGTTTCCAAGATTGAAATCGAAAGAGCATCTGACAGAGTGAAAATCATTATCTACACTGCTAAACCAGGTGTTGTAATTGGTAAAGGCGGAGCAGAAATTGAAAAAGTTAAAGTTGAATTACAGAAATTCACAGATAAAAAATTAGTTGTTGATATTAAAGAAGTAAAAAGACCAGACAAAGATGCTCAGTTAGTAGCTGAAAATATTGCATTACAGTTAGAAAACCGTATTTCTTTCCGTCGTGCTATGAAATCTACAATGTCCAGAACAATGAAAGCTGGTGCTAAAGGTATCAAAACAGCTGTATCCGGACGTCTTGGTGGTGCTGATATGGCTCGTACAGAGTTCTACAGCGAAGGTACTATTCCACTTCAGACATTAAGAGCAGATATCGACTATGGTTTCGCTGAAGCAGATACAACTTACGGCAAAGTTGGCGTAAAAGCATGGATCTACAATGGCGAAGTACTTCCAACAAAAGGAACTAAGGAAGGGAGCGATAAATAATTATGTTAATGCCAAAAAGAGTTAAACGTCGTAAACAATTCCGCGGATCCATGAAAGGAAAAGCATTAAGAGGAAATAAAATCAACTACGGTGAATTCGGTTTAGTAGCAACTGAACCATGCTGGATTCGTTCTAATCAGATCGAAGCAGCCCGTGTTGCCATGACTCGTTATATCAAACGTGGCGGTAAAGTATGGATTAAGATTTTCCCAGATAAACCAGTAACAGCAAAACCAGCAGAAACACGTATGGGTTCCGGTAAAGGTGCCTTAGAATACTGGGTAGCAGTTGTAAAGCCAGGCAGAGTAATGTTTGAAATCGCAGGTGTTCCGGAAGAAACAGCTCGTGAAGCGTTACGTCTTGCGATGCACAAATTACCATGTAAATGTAAAATCGTTTCTCGTGCAGACTTAGAAGGCGGTGATAACAGTGAAAATTAAAAATTATGTAGAAGATTTAAAGACAAAATCAGCTGCAGAATTACAGGAAGAATTAGTAGCTGCTAAAAAGGAACTCTTTAACTTGAGATTTCAGAATGCAACAAATCAGCTGGACAATACAAGCAGAATTAAAGAAGTTCGTAAGAACATCGCTAGAATCCAGACTTTGATTGCTCAGAAAGCAAATGCATAAGGAATTACTTCCTCATAAATAGAAAGGAGCAGCATAATCGTGGAAAGAAATCTTAGAAAAACACGTGTTGGTAAAGTTGTAAGTGACAAAATGGACAAGACCATTGTTGTAGCTATTGAAAACCACGTTAAACATCCTCTTTATGGAAAAATCGTAAAGAGAACATATAAATTAAAAGCGCATGATGAAGAAAACACATGCAAAATCGGTGATACTGTAAAAGTTATGGAAACAAGACCATTATCTAAAGATAAAAGATGGAGACTTGTTGAAGTAGTAGAAAGAGCAAAATAATTTGTAAGGAGGAATCTAAGCATGATTCAACAGGAAAGTAGACTTAGAGTCGCTGACAATACAGGTGCAAAAGAAATCCTCTGCATCCGTGTTTTGGGTGGTTCTACTAGAAGATATGCTAACATCGGTGATGTAATCGTTGCTACTGTTAAAGATGCAACACCAGGCGGTGTTGTGAAAAAAGGTGATGTTGTAAAAGCCGTTGTTGTTCGTAGTGTAAAAGGTGTTCGTCGTAAAGATGGTTCTTACATTAAGTTCGATGAAAACGCTGCTGTTATCATCAAAGATGATAAAACACCAAAAGGAACTCGTATTTTTGGACCAGTAGCCAGAGAGCTTCGTGATAAACAGTTTATGAAAATTGTTTCCTTAGCTCCGGAAGTATTATAGGAGGTAAGCCTGATGTTTAAGATTAAAAAAGGTGATACTGTAAAAGTTATCGCTGGTAAAGACAAAGACAAAGAAGGAAAAGTAATCTCTGTTAATCCGAAAAAAGGCGCTGTTCTGGTTGAAGGCGTAAACATGATCACAAAACATACAAAACCATCCATGGCTAATCAGCAGGGCGGTATTGTAAATAAAGAAGCTTGGATTGATGCCTCTAACGTAATGGTTATGCATGAAGGAAAAGCTACCAGAGTAGGCTTTAAAGTTGAAGATGGTAAAAAAGTGCGTGTTGCTAAAACTACAGGCAAAGTAATCGATTAATAAGAGAGGAGGCCATTTAAAGTGAGCAGACTGAAAGAAATGTACAAAAATGAGATCGTAGATGCTATGATCAAAAAGTTTGGTTATAAGAATATCATGGAAGTGCCGAAACTCGACAAAATCGTTGTTAACATGGGTGTAGGTGAAGCCAAAGATAACGCTAAATTGTTAGACGCAGCCGTAGCTGATATGGAATTAATCACAGGTCAGAAAGCTGTTACAACAAAAGCGAAAAATTCCGTTGCTAACTTCAAAATTCGTGAAGGTATGCCAATCGGTTGTAAAGTAACATTAAGAGGCGAAAAAATGTATGAATTTGCTGATCGTCTCATCAACTTAGCACTGCCTCGAGTACGTGACTTCCGCGGCGTTAATCCAAATGCTTTTGACGGCAGAGGAAACTACGCACTGGGAATCAAAGAGCAGTTAATTTTCCCTGAAGTGGAATACGATAAAGTCGATAAAGTAAGAGGTATGGATATTATTTTCGTAACTACTGCTAAAACAGACGAAGAAGCTCGTGAATTATTGACATTATTTAATATGCCATTTGCAAAGTAAGATAAATTAGGAGGGAAAATTCATGGCTAAGACAGCAATGAAAGTTAAACAGCAGCGCAAACAGAAATTCTCCACAAGAGAATACAGCCGTTGCCGTATCTGTGGACGTCCACATGCTTACTTAAGAAAATACGGTATCTGCCGTGTTTGCTTCCGTGAATTAGCATACAAAGGACAGATTCCAGGAGTTAAAAAAGCAAGCTGGTAGGCCGAAAGCACTTAATGAGCGCAAGCCGTAGGCGCAGCACGAATTTAGTGCGAGGCCGTTCCCGAACCTTAGCGAGGCAAGTCCAAAGGACGAAGTCTGAGCTTAGTTGAGGGAACATACCCCTTCTTTAGGTGTTGGAGAGAACACCTAAAGAATACTTACAGGGGGATTTCAAATAAATAAAAAATATTATTACATGAAAAGTCTAAATTATAGGAGGAAACTATCATGACAATGAGCGATCCAATCGCAGATATGCTTACAAGAATTCGTAACGCAAATACTGCTAAACACGATACAGTAGATGTTCCGGCATCTAAAATGAAACTTGCTATTGCAGACATTCTGTTAAAAGAAGGTTACATTGCAAAATATGATGTTCTTGAAGATGGAGCATTCAAAACAATCCGCATCACATTAAAATACGGTGCAGACAAAAATGAAAAAATCATTACAGGTCTGAAGAGAATTTCTAAACCGGGTCTTCGTATTTATGCTGGAAGCCAGGAAATTCCAAGAGTATTAGGCGGATTAGGAATTGCAATCCTTTCTACAAACCAGGGAGTTATCACAGACAAAGAAGCTAGAAAACTTCACGTAGGCGGAGAAGTTTTAGCATTTGTTTGGTAGACCGAAAGCAACTTAGTGAAAGCAAGCTGTTAAGCGCAGCTTGAACTTAGTGCGAGGTCGTTCACGAACCTTAACGAAGCCGAGCCAAAGGCGAGAGCTGAGTTTAGTTGAGTGAACCTATCCCCATTTCAGAGTCTGACAGACGTCAGAATGTGTCCAAGCGAGTTTTTTATTATGTCCAAACGAGAGGATAATAGGACTTTGTCCTTTATCATATATAAAAAGATACTGAAAACAGAAGGGAACCATAATCGGCCCTTCCGAAAATCTAAGTAAGGAGGAAATTGGTATGTCACGTATCGGAAGACTGCCTGTATCAGTTCCAGCAGGTGTAGAAGTTAAAATTGCTGAGAACAACGTAGTGACTGTAAAAGGTCCTAAAGGAACACTTGAAAAAGCGTTACCTGTTGAAATGTCAATCAAATTAGAAGATGGTCATGTAGTTGTTACAAGACCAAGTGACTTAAAGAAAATGAAAGCTTTACATGGTTTAACAAGAACACTTATCCAGAATATGGTAATCGGTGTTAGCCAGGGATATGAAAAAACTCTGGAAGTTAACGGTGTAGGTTATAGAGCAGCAAAACAGGGTAAAAAATTAGTTTTAAACCTTGGTTACTCTCATCCGGTAGAAATGGAAGATCCGGAAGGATTAGACTGTAAAGTAGACGGAAACAAAATTGTTGTATCCGGAATTGACAAAGAAAAAGTTGGCCAGTACGCTGCTGAAATCAGAGATAAGAGAAGACCTGAACCATACAAAGGTAAAGGTATTAAATATGCTGATGAAGTTATCAGACGTAAAGTTGGTAAAACTGGTAAGAAATAAGTAAGGAGAGTGTAAAAATGGTTAGTAAAGTATCAAGAGCGAAAGTTCGCGCAAAAAAACATAGAAGATTACGTAATCATCTTAGCGGTACATCTGCTACACCACGTTTAGCAGTATTCCGCAGCAATAATCATATGTATGCTCAAATTATTGACGATACAGTTGGAAGAACTCTTGTTTCTGCTTCTACAACACAGAAAGAAGTAAAAGCTGAGTTAGAAAAAACCAATAACGTTGATGCAGCAGCATACTTAGGAACTGTAATTGCAAAAAGAGCAATCGAAGCTGGTATCAAAGAAGTTGTTTTCGACAGAGGCGGCTTCATTTACCACGGAAAAGTTAAAGCATTAGCAGACGCAGCAAGAGAAGCTGGGTTAGAATTCTAATAAGGGAGGAAATGAACACATGAAACGTTCTATCATTGATGCTAGTCAGTTTGAATTAGAAGAAAAAGTAGTGTCAATCAAGCGTGTAACAAAGGTTGTTAAAGGTGGTCGTAACTTCCGTTTCACAGCTTTAGTTGTTGTTGGTGATGGCAACGGACACGTTGGCGCAGGTTTAGGTAAAGCAACTGAAATTCCTGAAGCAATCCGCAAAGGAAAAGAAGATGCTATGAAAAAATTAGTTACAGTAGCAAGAGATGAAAACGGAAGTATTACACATGACTTCATCGGAAAATTCGGAAGCGCAGAAATGCTGCTGAAGAAAGCTCCAGAAGGTACTGGTGTTATCGCCGGAGGTCCAGCTCGTGCGGTTATTGAACTTGCAGGTATTAAGAACATCCGTACAAAATGTATGGGTTCCCGTAACAAACAGAACGTAGTTCTGGCTACAATCGCAGGTTTAAGCCAGTTAAAGACTCCGGAAGAAGTTGCAAAACTTCGTGGAAAATCTGTGGATGAGATTTTTGCATAGGGAGGATTAGAAAATGGCAGATAAATTAAAAATCACTCTGGTGAAATCTACAATCGGTGCTGTTCCGAAACATAAAAAAACAGTAGAAGCTTTAGGTTTAAAGAAACTTAACAAGACAGTTGAAATGCCTGACAATGCTGCAGTTCGCGGTATGATTCAGCAGGTAAGACACTTAGTTAAAGTAGAAGAAATCTAATCAATATAGAAGGAGGTGCCATCATGGATTTATCAAACTTAAAACCAGCTGAAGGTTCCAGACAGAGCGATAACTTCAGACGCGGTCGTGGACATGGTTCAGGTAATGGTAAGACTGCAGGTAAGGGCCACAAAGGTCAGAAAGCACGTTCAGGTGCAAAAAGACCAGGATTTGAAGGTGGTCAGATGCCTTTATATAGAAGACTTCCTAAGAGAGGCTTCAAATGTAGAAATTCTAAAGAAATCATTGCAGTAAACGTTGATATCTTAAACAGATTTGAAGACGGTGCTGATGTTACACCAGCAGCTTTATTAGCTTCTGGAGCAATCTCCAAATTAGGAGACGGAGTTAAACTTCTGGGTAACGGCGAACTTACAAAGAAGCTTAATGTTAAAGTGAACGCTGTAAGCGAAACAGCAAAGGCTAAAATCGAAGCCGCAGGTGGAACAGTAGAGGTGATCTAATGCTCAAGACTCTTAGAAATGCCTTTAAAATTAAGGATGTAAGACGTCGTCTTTTCTATGTGCTTCTGATGTTAGTGGTTGTGCGTATCGGTTCACAGCTTCCTATACCGGGGGTAGATAGTAATTATTTCAAAAATTGGTTTGCGAGCCAGTCCAGTGATGCGTTTAATTTCTTTGACGCATTCACCGGCGGTTCCTTTACAGAAATGTCAATTTTTGCATTGAGCATTACACCGTATATTACATCATCCATTATCATCCAGCTTTTAACCATTGCGTTTAAGACTCTGGAAGATATGCAAAGAGATGGTGAAGAAGGCAGAAAGAAATTAACAGCTATTACACGTTATGTGACAATCGGACTTGCTTTATTCCAGTCTATTGCTATGACAATCGGATTTGGTAATAAAGGTCTCATTCCAGATATAAACTTTTTAAAAGGTGTTGTAGTTGTTTGCTGTCTGACTGCAGGTTCAGCAATGCTTATGTGGATTGGAGAACAAATTACAGAAAAAGGTGTGGGAAATGGTATTTCCATCATTTTGATGATCAATATCGTGTCCAGAATTCCAAGTGATTTGGTAACTCTTTTTGAACAGTTTGTTAAAGGTAAAACAATCGCAAAAGGTGCTTTAGCGGCACTCATTATTGCAGCGGTAATTCTCGTTGTAGTAGTACTGGTTTTAATCTTAAACGGTGGTGTAAGAAAAATTCCGGTACAGTATTCCAAAAAGATGGTAGGAAGAAAAGTTATGGGCGGTCAGTCCAGCTCCATTCCTTTAAAAGTAAACACAGCAGGTGTTATTCCTATTATCTTTGCTTCCTCTTTAATGTCTTTCCCGGTTATTATTATGACTTTAATGGGTAAAACAGGAGGAGATGGTATTGGAGGACATATTTTAAAAGCCCTCACTTCCAATAATTGGTTTAATCCAAGCGAGCCAGTATACTCTATCGGTTTGGTAGTGTATATTCTGTTAGTTATTTTCTTTGCTTATTTCTATACATCTATTACTTTTAATCCTATGGAAGTAGCAGATAATATGAAAAAGCAGGGTGGATTTATTCCGGGTATCAGACCTGGTAAACCAACACAGGAATACCTTGAGCAAATCTTAAGTTACCTGATTTTCATCGGTGCAACAGGTCTGGTAATTGTAGCTGTTATTCCATTCTTTTTTAATGGGGTATTCGGTGCCAATGTTTCTTTTGGCGGAACATCTTTAATCATTGTGGTTGGTGTTGTGCTGGAAACATTAAAACAGATTGAGTCCCGTATGTTAGTTCGTAACTACAAAGGATTTTTAAGCGAATAAAGTAGATCGTATTTTATGACCGTCGCAGGGAGAGCAGAAGTTTTCTGTTGTTGCGGCGGTCTTTTAAAATAACATATTTATATATGGCGGAAAGTTCTTCTATGGTGTATGATTATAGATGTATAATCTATGGAAGAAGCATTTGCTTATATTCAGAAAGGGGAAAATAATATGAAAATTATCATGTTAGGTGCACCTGGAGCAGGAAAAGGTACACAGGCGAAAAAAATTGCAGAAAAATATGGAATACCTCATATTTCCACAGGGGATATTTTCAGAGCAAACATTAAAAATGGTACAGAACTTGGAAAAAAAGCAAAAACTTATATGGATCAGGGACTTTTAGTGCCAGACGAATTAACCGTTGACCTGGTAATCGACCGCGTTGCAAAAGAAGATTGTAAAAACGGATATATTCTGGATGGTTTTCCAAGAACAATTCCTCAGGCTGAAAGCCTTGATGTAGCGCTTTCAAAAATGGGAGAAAAAATTGATTATGCAATTAATGTAGAAGTTCCGGATGAAAATATTGTAAAACGTATGTCAGGAAGACGTGCATGTTTAGGCTGCGGAGCTACATACCATGTAGAATTTAATGCACCTAAGACTGAAGGTGTATGTGATGCATGTGGAGAAAAGCTGGTATTAAGAGATGATGATAAAGAAGAAACTGTTTTAAAACGCCTTGGTGTTTATCATGATCAGACACAGCCTCTCATTGACTACTATGCAAAAGCAGGTGTTATGAAAGAAGTAGATGGTACAGTTGATTTGGATGCTGTTTTCCAGGCGATTGTAGATGTATTAGGAGAGTAAAAATGTCAGTAACAATTAAAACTGCCAGAGAAATTGAACTAATGAGAGAGTCAGGAAAACTTCTGGAAAAAGTGCATGATGAGCTTGGAGCATTTATTAAACCGGGAATTAGTACTCTGGATATAGACCGCTTAGGTGAAAAGCTTATCAGAAGTCTTGGAGGTATTCCTAATTTTCTTAACTATAATGGTTATCCGGCATCTATTTGTGTATCTGTAAATGATGAAGTGGTACATGGTATTCCGAATAAACACAGAATTCTTCAGGATGGTGATATTGTCAGTCTTGATGCAGGTCTGATTTATAAAGGATATCATTCTGATGCAGCACGTACTTATGCAGTAGGTACGATTTCACCGGAGGCGCAGAAGCTTATTGACGTAACAAAGCAGAGCTTTTTTGAAGGAATAAAATATGCAAAAGCAGGCAATCATTTACATGATATTTCTGCTGCAATCGGCGGATACGCTCAGAAATTCGGCTATGGAGTGGTACGTGATTTAGTAGGCCATGGTATCGGAACTCATTTGCATGAAGACCCGCAAATTCCTAACTTTCCTCAGAGACGCAGAGGAATAAGACTGGTTCCAGGTATGACATTGGCTATTGAGCCTATGATTAACATGGGACGTGCAGATGTGGAATGGCTGGATGACGATTGGACAGTTGTGACACAGGACGGTTCTTTATCTGCACATTATGAAAATACAATTCTGATTACAGACGGCGAGCCGGAAATTCTCACCCTGAGTAAATAACAGGAGGTCTTATGAGAGAATTTGTAAAAGGTATGCTTGCCAGATCAAAAGCAGGGCATGATACCGGAAAATTATATGTGGTAATGGACGCAGACACAGAGTATGTTTATCTGGCAGACGGAGTACATCGAACTGTGGACAACACCAAAAAGAAAAAGAGAAAGCACATTCAGATTATCTATAAAATTCCTGCTCTTCTTCAGGAGCTTATGGAAGAAGGAAAAGAAGTGCAGAACGAACATATAAAAAAGGCCATTAAAGATTATGAAAATTATGAACTGGAGGTTTAATTTATGTCAAAGGCAGATGTTATTGAAGTAGAAGGAACAGTGTTGGAAAAATTACCTAACGCTATGTTTAAAGTAGAGCTGGAAAACAAACATGTGATTTTAGCTCATATCAGCGGAAAATTAAGAATGAATTTCATTCGTATTCTTCCGGGAGATAAAGTTACAATTGAGATGTCACCTTATGATTTAAGTAAGGGAAGAATTATCTGGAGAGATAAATAAAAAATTTAATTATAAAGGAACCGATATAGGAAACTCTGAGAAGAGCCTGTATCGGTTCTTTTTGGATTTTGGCAGAAGTTAGAAAAATTTAAAAAAAGTGCTTGCAATCTTGTTACATAGGTGCTATTATATAAAGCGTACTTTTATGCTCAGAAAGGAGGAAGAACAGTGAAAGTTAGATCATCTGTAAAACCAATTTGCGAAAAGTGCAAGGTTATTAAAAGAAAGGGAAGCATCAGAATTATCTGTGAAAACCCAAAACACAAACAGCGTCAGGGCTAATTTCAAATATAAATGAAATATAAGACGATTAGTTTGTGAAAATTTTAGTGCGGCTGCAGTATGAACCGCTAGGGTGCGTTGTTCGTACTGATTAAATATAGTAATATTATCACGTTAACTGTTTTACCGAGAACAGGATAAAATATTGCTTAATACCGGTGTCCGCCAAATACCGGAAAGGCTGCGTAAAATCTATAATTATTTGCGGCTGGATGTATAGAACCCCGTCAGTTTTATATATCTCAATTAGGAACAATATTAACAGAAAAATGGAGGAACAAATACATGGCTCGTATAGCTGGTGTAGACTTACCAAGAGAAAAACGTGTTGAAATCGGATTGACTTATATCTACGGAATTGGTAGAGTAACTTCAAACCGTATTCTTGAAAAGGCAGGCGTAAATCCTGACACTCGTGTCAGAGACGTTACAGACGAAGAAGTAGGAAAAATCCGTGATGCTATCGAAGAATTACAGATTCCGGTAGAAGGTGATTTAAGAAGAGAAATCGCTTTAAACATCAAGAGACTTCAGGAAATCGGATGTTATAGAGGTATCCGTCATCGTAAAGGACTTCCTGTTCGTGGTCAGAAGACTAAAACAAATGCAAGAACAAGAAAAGGTCCTAAGAGAACTGTTGCTAACAAGAAAAAATAATAAGTGACAGCTTAAATTAAGAGAATTACTATTAAGTTTGAATATTAGAGAAAGTAGGTTAGTTTAAAAATGGCTAAAGTTACAAAAAAAGTGACAAAAAAGCGTGTTAAGAAAAACGTTGAACGCGGACAGGCACATATCCAGTCTTCTTTCAATAACACAATCGTTACATTGACAGATGCTGAAGGTAATGCTTTATCATGGGCAAGTGCCGGTGGTCTGGGATTTAAAGGTTCAAGGAAATCTACTCCGTATGCAGCTCAGATGGCTGCAGAAACAGCAGCAAAAGCAGCTGTTATTCATGGTCTGAAGACTGTTGACGTTTTTGTAAAAGGACCTGGTTCAGGTAGAGAAGCAGCAATCCGTGCATTGGCAGCTTGTGGTATTGAAGTTACAAGTATTAAAGATGTAACACCAGTTCCACACAACGGTTGTCGTCCACCAAAACGTAGAAGAGTCTAATTAGGAGGTCAAAGAATCATGGCAGTAAATAGAGTACCAGTTCTGAAAAGATGTAGATCATTAGGTCTTGATCCTGTATATTTAGGAATTGACAAAAAATCTACTAGACAGTTAAAAAGAGCAAATAGAAAAATGTCTGAATACGGACTTCAGTTAAGAGAAAAACAGAAAGCTAAATTTATCTACGGCGTTCTGGAAAAACCTTTCCGTAACTACTACAAAAAAGCAGACCAGAAACCAGGACAGACAGGTGAAAACCTGATGATCATGCTGGAAACACGTCTGGACAATGTAATTTTCCGTATGGGACTTGCTAGAACAAGAAAAGAAGCAAGACAGATTGTTGACCACAAACATGTAATGGTTAATGGAAAACAGGTTAACATTCCATCTTACTTAGTAAAAGCTGGCGATGTTATCGAAATCAAAGAAAAATGCAAAGGTTCTCAGAGATATAAAGATATCCTTGAAGTAACAGGCGGACGTTTAGTTCCAGCTTGGTTAGATATCGATCAGGAAGCTTTAAAGGGTGAAGTAAAAGCACTTCCTACAAGAGAAGAAATCGACGTACCAGTTGATGAAATGTTAATCGTCGAGTTATATTCTAAATAATTAAAAAGTGAAATTGTGCACGTAGCAAGGAGGGCTTTGCATGTTCGATTTTAACAAACCCAAAATTCAAATCACAGAAATGTCTGATGATAAGAGATATGGGAAATTCGTGGTAGAACCTCTGGAAAGAGGATATGGTATTACTTTAGGTAACTCTTTGAGAAGAATTATGCTGTCTTCTTTACCGGGTGCTGCAGTAAGCCAAGTGAAAATTGACGGTGTTCTTCACGAATTCAGTTCTATTCCAGGTGTAAAGGAAGATGTTACAGAGATTATCATGAACCTGAAAAATCTGGCAATTAAGAACGTGAGTGACAGCAATGAACCAAAAACTGCATATATTGAGTTTGAAGGTGAAGGTGTTGTGACTGGTGCTGATATTCAGGTGGACCAGGATTTAGAAATTTTAAATCCTGACTTAGTAATTGCTACTTTAAATGGTGGTGCAGACTGCAAATTCAATGCAGAGCTGACAATTACAAAAGGACGTGGATATGTAAGTGCAGACAAAGGAAAAACAGATGACATGCCAATTGGCATGATTGCAGTAGATTCAATCTATACACCGGTTGAACGTGTAAACATGGCCGTTGAAAATACCCGTGTAGGTCAGGTTACAGATTATGATAAACTGACATTGGATATTTACACAAACGGAACACTGGATGCAGACGAGGCAGTAAGTCTGGCTGCTAAGGTACTGAGCGAGCATTTAAGCCTCTTTATTGATCTTTCTGAAAGTGCAAAGACTGCAGAAGTCATGATTGAGAAAGAAGACAATGAAAAAGAAAAAGTTCTGGAAATGAATATTGATGAATTAGAATTATCTGTTCGTTCCTACAACTGCTTAAAACGTGCTGGTATCAATACAGTGGAAGAACTTTGCAACCGTACTTCTGAAGATATGATGAAGGTTCGTAATCTGGGACGTAAATCTTTAGAAGAAGTTTTAGCAAAATTAAAAGAATTAGGCTTACAGTTAAATCCAAGCGAGGAGTAAGCCTCTGATACAAATTTATGGAAGAAAAGCAATACGTCAGTAAGTCCGAAGAAGCATGGCGTATTGTTCCACAAATGGAGGAAAATCTAAAATGGCAAAATATAGAAAATTAGGCAGAACTGCTGACCAGAGAAAAGCTTTACTTAGAAATCAGGTAACAAACTTATTATACCATGGAAGAATTGTTACAACTGAAACAAAAGCAAAAGAAGTTCGTAAAATTGCTGATGGCTTAATCGCTATGGCAGTTCGTGAAAAAGACAACTTCGAAACAGTAACAATCACAGCAAAAGTTGCTCGTAAAGATGCTGAAGGCAAAAGAGTAAAAGAAGTTGTAGATGGTAAAAAAGTTACTGTATACGATGAAGTACAGAAAGAAATCAAGAAGGATGCTCCTTCCAGATTACATGCCAGAAGACAGATGTTAAAAGTTCTTTACCCAGTAAAAGAAGTTCCAACAGCTGCAGCTGGTAAAAAGAAAAACACAAAAGAAGTTGATTTAACAGAAAAATTATTTACAGAAATCGCACCAAAATATGCAGATCGTAACGGTGGTTACACAAGAATTATCAAAATCGGACCACGTAAAGGTGATGCAGCGATGGAAGTTGTTCTGGAATTAGTATAATAACAGAAAACAGGCTGAGATGCAGAGATTGCGTCTCAGCCGTTCTTTATTTAAAATAGGAGGACTGTCGTATGGGAAAAAAAATGCTTTTTATATTTAATCCAAGGTCCGGAAAGGGCAGCATTAAAAACCGACTGATGGATATTCTGGATATTTTTGTAAAGGGTGGATATGAAATTACGGTTCATCCTACACAAGCCTATATGGACGGACTAAAGGTAACAAAAAGAAAAGCGGGAGATTACGATATTGTAGTTGCAAGCGGCGGTGATGGAACCCTTGATGAAGTAGTTACCGGTATGCTTATAGGAGGACATCAAATTCCTATCGGTTATATTCCGGCAGGAAGCACCAATGATTTTGCAAACAGTCTGCACATATCCAAAAATATGTTGCAGGCGGCAACAGATATTGTGGAAGGAGTGCCGCATGCTTTTGACGTAGGTGGATTTAACGAAGATTATTTTGTGTATATTGCGGCTTTCGGGCTGTTTACAGACGTATCCTATGAGACAAATCAGGATATGAAAAATATACTGGGACATGCAGCCTACATATTAGAAGGAACACAGAGGCTTTTTAATATTAAATCTTACAACCTTCGTGTGAAAAGCGATGACGGAGAGCTTTCAGGAGAATTTATTTTCGGTATGATCAGTAATTCCACTTCCGTAGGCGGATTTAAGCGTCTCACAGGACCGGACGTTATGCTGGATGATGGTGTTTTTGAGGTGATGTTTATCCGAAGACCAAAGAACATTTTGGAATTAAATGAAATTATCGCATCTTTAGTGGGAACAAATGACTCAAAAATGATTGAAGTCTTTAAGACCACAGGGCTTACCATTGAATGTGAAGAAGAAATTTCATGGACACTTGACGGAGAGTTTGGAGGACTTCATAAAAACGTGACAATTAAAAATCTGAAACATGTCGTTCAGATTATGCTGGCAAAAAACGACCAAGTGCCTTTAATTAACCCTCCGGAGTAAGAGAAACCTTGTTGCTGATTTTGTCATATAATATTAAAACAGACAAAACAGGTGAGCAACAGGAATGGCAACGATAATAAAAGAAATATTGTTGATTTTTGTACTGACCACAGACTCTTTTGTGGTCAGTTTTGCTTATGGTATGAGAAAAGTAAAGATGCCCTTTAAAATTGTGGCGGGAATGAATATCATTATGAGTGGCCTATTGGGAATTTCTCTCCTTACGGGAAGCTTTCTTTCTGATTTTCTTCCAAAGGATGTGACTACTTGTCTGGGGGCAATTCTTCTTATCGGCATCGGTTTATACCGAATTTTAAGTTTTTTCTTTCAGAAAGAAGAAAACAAGGAAATTTATCAGGAACTTACAGCAGCAGAAGGCTTTACGCTGGCATTTTTACTTTCTTTGGACAGTCTTGCAGTGGGAGTGGGCACAGGCTTGGTACAGTCAGGGCAGCTTTTCTTAGCTGCGGGAACTTTTATATGCGGAATTCTTATGATGGAGCTGGGTTGGAGGCTGGGCTGCGTATTCCGTAACACCACACAAAAAGATTTGTCATGGGTGAGCGGGGTATGTCTTTTGCTTTTGGCAATGAGCTTTTTGTGGAAAAGATAAAAAATACTTGCAATATGACGGCTTTTGCGGTATCTTAAAAGCAGTTTTACGACTAAAATGGATTGGGGAGCAGTTAGATTGCAATGAGAGGAAGGAACGAAAGAATGAGCGAGTATATCGATGTATCAGAAATTTTTGGTGAGGACGTTTTTAATGATGTAGTGATGCAGCAGCGTCTTCCTAAGAAAGTATATAAAGATTTGAAGCAGACAATTCTCGAAGGAAAAGAATTATCTCTAGAAATGGCTGACGTCATTGCCCATGAGATGAAGGAATGGGCGATTGAAAAAGGTGCAACCCATTATACACACTGGTTTCAGCCGCTTACAGGAGTAACTGCCGAGAAACATGACTCATTTATTACAGCGCCCCTTCCAAACGGAAAGGTATTGATGAGCTTTTCCGGAAAAGAGTTGATAAAGGGAGAGCCGGACGCATCTTCTTTTCCGTCAGGAGGACTGCGTGCTACTTTTGAAGCACGAGGCTATACAGCATGGGACTGTACTTCTCCGGCTTTTGTGCGTCATGATGCGGCAGGAGCTACCTTATGTATTCCTACGGCATTTTGCTCTTATACAGGGGAAGCGCTGGATCAGAAGACACCGTTGCTGCGTTCCATGCAGGCAATCAATACACAGGCTCTTCGCTTAATCCGTTTGTTCGGCGATACGACTTCTAAGAAGGTTACGCCTTCCGTGGGTGCGGAACAGGAATATTTCTTAGTAAGTGATGAAAAATTCAGACAGAGAAAAGATTTGGTTTTTACAGGACGTACCTTATTCGGCGCTATGCCGCCAAAGGGACAGGAGCTGGATGACCATTATTTAGGCGCTATTCGTCAGAAGGTTTCTGCATATATGAAGCATGTCAATGAAGAGCTTTGGAGACTTGGAGTAACTTCTAAGACACAGCACAATGAAGCAGCTCCGGCACAGCATGAGTTAGCTCCGATTTATGCAGAGGCAAATGTGGAGGTTGACCATAATCAGATTGTTATGCAGACCTTAAAAAGAGTGGCTTCCCAGCACGGAATGAAGTGTCTTCTCCACGAAAAGCCTTTTGCAGGGGTAAATGGCTCAGGAAAGCACAACAACTGGTCTCTTACCACAGATACAGGTCATAATCTGTTAGAACCGGGAATTACACCTCATGACAATATTCAGTTCCTTCTTGTACTTAGCTGTATTTTGAAGGCAGTAGATGAGCATGCGGCTCTTTTAAGAGAGTCAGCGGCAGATGTGGGAAATGACCATCGTTTAGGAGCAAATGAAGCGCCGCCGGCAATTATTTCCGTATTTCTGGGAGACCAGCTTACCGATGTTATGAACCAGTTAATCACTACGGGTATGGCAAATCACAGTATCGGAATGGAAAAGCTGGAAACAGGTGTAAAGGCAATTCCTGAATTTATGCGTGACACAACGGACAGAAACAGAACCTCACCATTTGCTTTTACAGGAAATAAATTTGAATTCCGTATGGTGGGCTCCAGAGACTCTATTGCACCGGCGAATGTGGTGTTGAATACCATTGTAGCTCAGGCATTTAAAGAAGCCTGTGATGTTCTGGAAAGCGCAGAGGACTTTGACGTAGCGGTTCATGATTTAATGAAAAAGAACTTTACAGAGCATCAGCGCATTGTGTTTAACGGAAACGGCTATTCACAGGAATGGGTAGAGGAAGCCGAAAAGAGAGGACTTCCAAACCTCAGCTGTATGGTAGAGACCATCGAAACACTTACCAGCGAAAAGACCATAGAGCTTTTTGAAGAATTCGGTGTCTTTACAAAAGCAGAATTAGAGTCAAGAAAAGAAATCAAATATGAAGCTTATGCAAAAGCAATTAACATTGAAGCAAGAACCATGCTGGATATTGCCGGAAAGCAGATTATTCCTACGGTGATTAAGTATACAAAACAGCTTGCAGACTCCATTAATGCAATAGTTGCAGCAGGGATTTTAGAGGTGGAGGTACAGACTGATTTATTAAGCGAAACATCTGCACTTTTAAAAGAAACAAAAAATGCCTTAAATCATCTGAAAGAGGTAACAGAGTCAGCAGCGGCTATGGAGGACGGAAAAGAGAAAGCGTTCTATTATCGCCAGCAGGTAATTCCGGCTATGGAAGCATTGAGAAAACCGGTAGATGAGCTGGAAATGATTGTGGATAAAGAGATTTGGCCAATGCCGTCTTATGGTGATTTATTATTTGAAGTATAAAGGATAAGGGAGTTATTTCTACTAAGTGCGTATCGAGAACATTGATATATTTTACGCTTAGTGTAATAACTTCCTTTTATATATGTGGAAGGTTTGGGATTTCTCCGGCAAATGCAGGGGGAGATTGAAAGAGAAACGTAATGATTGAATAAGGAAAGATAGAAAGAGGAATTAGTGTATGAAGGAATTGGAGTTTTTAAGGGAACAGCAGGTGGATAAGGGACTGATAGAAGGTGTGGAGGAGTTTCGCTGTAAGTATTCTGTGGAGGACGGTGAGCAGGGCAGAGTAAGCTGTCCTGATATGTATTTTTACGGCAGGGAAGTGCTGGAAATGGGAATTGCAGCTCTTCTTCAGGGAGAAAATCTGCTGCTTACAGGAGCAAAGGCAACGGGAAAGAATGTTTTGGCAGAAAATCTGGCATGGATTTTCGGACGCCCTGTTTATAATGTTTCTTTTCATGTGAATACGGACAGCGGTGATTTAATCGGTACAGATACTTTCGTCAACAATGAAGTGCAGCTTCGCAAAGGAAGTATTTACCGTTGCGCTCAGTATGGCGGCTTTGGAATTTTAGATGAAATCAACATGGCAAAGAATGATGCCGTATCAGTACTTCATGCGTCTTTAGATTACAGAAGAAGCATTGATGTTCCGGGATATGATAAAATTGATATGCACGAAGCAGCCAGATTTATCGGGACCATGAACTACGGTTATGCAGGCACAAAAGAGTTAAACGAAGCTCTTGTTTCCCGTTTTATGGTAATTGATATGCCGCCGCAGGATGAGGAGACGCTGGATTATATCTTATCTTCTAAATTTCCCGCATTAAAGGAAAATGCAAAGAAACAGTGGATTGGACTTTTCATGGATTTACAGTTAAAGGCACAAAACGGTGAAATCAGCACCAAGGCTCTGGATCTTCGAGGCATTTTAGGCGCGTTAAAGACGATACAGAGAGGCTTAAAGCCAAGGCTTGCGGTACAGATTGGCGTGGTAAATAAGTGCTTTGATATTTTTGAAAAAGAAATTGTACAGGATGTTGTGCTTACCAGAATTCCTGATACATGGACGCCGCAGGATGTGTTTGAGAAGTAGAGGTTATTATGGAAGAATTTGAACTGGAAAACAGAATAAAAAATCTGATGTGGACGGTCAGCGGTGATTATTCTCTGGAATTTAAGCCTGATTTAGCGGCTTTTGCAAAATCTAAATATGTTGCGCTGTATGATGGAATTAAGCAGGGCGCTTTTGCACGATATTTTAACAGGGAGGAATATTCGCTTTATCTGGTGAAAAAGATTTACCTTCATGCAATGGAAGCGCCGCTTATGGATTTGGCACAGCTTTGCATTGAATTTGCGGTTTCCGGGAAGATTATAGCAGAGAGGGAAGGTGTTTCCAATATCCGAAGACGTGCCTGTGAGGACATTCTGGATATGGATTTTCATAAATTAACGGGAAATCCGGCAGGAAAGCTGAAAATAGCTCTGTTTCGTGAAATTTTAAACGGAAAGGGAGCGGCAGAAGCAAGACAGCGTCACTTTATGGACATGGTACAGGAGCTTTCCGAGGCACAGGATACCATGGAGCTTATTCAGACAACGGACAAGCTGTACAATGAGCTGATTGACCCCTATTTTGAGCGTAATCAGGGAGATTTAGAAAAAGTTCTGTCTGTAACCTTGGAGGAACTGGCAGAATTTTCGTGGGAAGACTTTCTGGAAGAAGAGGCGTTGGAAAGCACACTGGAAACCTATCTGGATAAGGTTACGGAAAATATGACAAACCTGGATACCAGAGAGACAGAAACAAAAGAGGAGCAGGAGAAAAATACAGAGGAAACCACTAAACGGATTTTAGTGGTGGATGAAAAAGCGCTGGAAAAGATGTATTCCTATGTGGAGAGAAACTACGGAAAGACTTATCTTACAGAGGGTGAGGAAAAGAAAATCAATGCTCTTGTGTGTCGGGGTATACACAGCGACTGCAGCCTTTATTTTACAAAAGGAATTTTAAAAGAGCCGGTGATGCGGAATTATCAGTACGAGTATGCCAGAAAACAAAGAAGCAAGAACCTTTATGAATATCATGATAATCACAGAGTGGTTAAAAATAATATTCGTCTTCTCACCGATATGCTGAAAAAGACTCTTACCATGAGAGAGGAAAAAGAGGAAACTTTGGCAGACAGAGGAACTCTGCTTCCTAAAAGACTGTGGCGTATTGGGAGAACGGGAAATGTGCAGGTTTTTAAACGGGAGCTTTACGAAGACAGCAGTAGCTTCGTGGTAGATGTTTTAATTGATGCCAGCGGTTCTCAGCGCTCCAGACAGGGACAGGTTGCCATTCAGGCATATATTTTAAGCGAGGCGTTAAGCAACGTGGGTATTCCCCACAGAGTAACCAGCTTCTGTACTTTTTGGGATTATACGGTGCTGCATAATTTTCGGGATTATGACGCAGACAGAACAGAAAACAGCAATATTTTTGAATATGTGACTTCTTCCAACAACAGAGACGGACTTGCTGTTAAGGCGGTGGAATATGATTTGCTGCAAAGGGAAGAGGAGCATAAAATTCTGATTGTGTTAAGTGACGGAAAGCCTTATGATGTTATTTTAAATCGGCCCAATGCCAGAAATCCAAAGCCTTATCACGGGGATTACGCTATAAAGGATACGGGATTTGCAGTGCGGAAGCTTCGCAATCAGGGAGTCTGTGTCTTGGGCGTTTTTGCAGGAGAGGAAAAGGACTTACAGGCGGAGAAAAAGATTTTTGGCAAGGATTTTGCCTATATACGGGATATTTCCGGATTTTCTCCTGTGGTAGGCCGATATCTGATAAAGCAATTAGAAAAAAACACTTGATAATTAAAAAAACTTCTGCTATATTAGTATAATATGTTTAAAAATACTTATATTCGGGATAAATCCCCAGAGGATAGTAATGAGCGAAAAAATAGAAATTATGGGAATTTCTGTTGAGAAGTGTTATGCAGAGGATGTTATGGAAAGCATTAACCAGCAGTGGTATCAGGAAACGCTGGCTACTTACGGAGTGCTTACCATGAACCTCTTGCTGGCAGCTCAGCAGGATGAAGAATTAAAAGAGTATATAGAAACGCTGGATAAAGCAGTGGCAGATGAGCCCGAAATCGTAAAGGCAGCAGGACTTGAGGACAAGGAATGGGAAAATGATATTTCGGAGCATGGCTTTTTCGGAACGGTATTCTGGCTGCTGAACCATTATAAGAACGAAATTTTTCTTTTAGGAGAAAACGAAGAGGACACAGAAAAATTATATGGATATCTTCAGGAAAAATATCCGGATATTGTCATACTTGGCAAGGACTTTCTCATGGGCGATGAGGACGACCAGGTGGACAAGGTGATTAACGAAATCAATATGTGGAACCCTCAGGCAGTTCTAAGCTGTTCCAGAGTATATGATTTGGAGCGGTTTGTAAAAAGACATCGAAAAAAAATCAATACAAAGCTCTGGTTCAGTCTGGGAAGCTGCCTTGATATTTTCCGTGAGGGAGGCAAAAAACCAAGCTGGCTCAACCGCTTTATGGAAAAGAACAATTTCAAAAAAATGGTATCAAAGTACAATGAGGACATGGAGAAAATGTGAATAAATTGTTACATTTTTGAAAAAAAGATGTAATATATTGCATTTTCTCTTTCCTTTTTTTTGATTTTGTATTAGTATATATAGTAGGGTTTTTATGGGAGATGTAACACCGAAATAACTATATGATGAAAGAAGGAGAAAACATGATATCAAATCAGATACTGCAAAATACACTGGATGGTTTAAAAGGAATATCCAGAAGTGATTTTTGTGTAACAGATATGGAAGGAAAGGTTTTAGCAACTACTTTTTCCGGCAGCGTATGCGGACAGGAGGAAGTAAGCGCATTTGCCAATTCTCAGGCAGACAGTCAGGTGGTAAAAGGAAATCAGTATTTTAAAATATATGATGACCATCAGTTAGAATATGTTTTGGTCGTAAGCAGCGCAGGGGACGATGTTTATACATTGGGAAAGCTGGTTGTATTCCAAATTCAGGGCTTGCTTACCGCATATAAGGAGAGATTTAATAAGGATAACTTTATTAAAAATCTTTTGTTGGACAATCTGCTTTTGGTAGATATCCATAATCGTGCAAAAAAGCTTCACATTGAGGTAGATGTACGCAGGGTTGTATATATACTGGAGAGCAGTCAGGACAAGGACTACGGTTCTCTGGAAAATATCAAAAATCTTCTGGGAGGAAAACCCGGAGATTTTGTCACAGCGGTAGACGAGAAAAATATTATTATTGTCAAGGAATTAGCTCCGTCTGACGGATATCCCCAGTTGGAAAAGACAGCCAACAATATTCTGGCTGCTCTGGGCGTGGAGAAAGACGGTACAACACATATTGCTTATGGAACCATTGTAAAAGAATTGAAAGAGGTTTCACGCTCTTATAAGGAAGCAAAGATGGCTCTTGATGTAGGCAAGATTTTCTTTGGGGAGAGAGATGTAATTGCGTACAGTTCTCTGGGAATTGGAAGACTTATTTATCAGCTTCCTATCCCTCTTTGCAAAATGTTTATTCGGGAAATTTTTGATACACATTCTCCCGATGATTTTGATGAGGAGACGCTTACTACAATTAACAAATTCTTTGAAAACAGCTTGAATGTTTCAGAAACCTCCAGACAGCTTTACATTCACAGAAATACGCTGGTATATCGTCTGGATAAGCTTCAGAAAAGCACAGGACTTGACCTGAGAGTTTTTGAAGATGCAATTACCTTTAAAATTGCATTGATGGTAGTAAAGTATATGAAGTACATGGAAACACTTGATTACTAAGGAACAGAAAAACAGGAGGTTATTATGATTGATTTAAAAAACGTGAGTAAATCATACAGCAAGGGCCAGCCGGCCATTGACAACATGACACTTCACGTGGATAAGGGTGAATTCGTATTTATCGTAGGAAACAGCGGTTCCGGAAAATCAACTCTTATCAAACTGCTGTTAAAGGAACTGGATCCTACAAGCGGAACAATTACAGTAAACGGACAGGTTCTCAATAAACTGAAACGCAGAAAAGTAGCGAAATACCGCAGGGGAATTGGTGTTGTATTTCAGGATTTCCGTCTTTTAAAGGATAGAAATGTATATGAAAACGTAGCGTTTGCTCAGCGTGTTATTCAGCGCCCGACTCGTATTATTAAAAAACGAGTACCGGAAATGCTCACATTGGTAGGATTAGCAGAAAAGTATAAATCAAAGCCTGACCAGCTCTCCGGTGGAGAACAGCAGAGAGTTGCCCTTGCAAGAGCGTTGGTAAATAGACCGAGTATCCTGCTGGCAGATGAGCCCACAGGAAACTTAGATCCTAAGAACTCCTTTGAAATTATGAAGCTCTTAGAGGAAATCAACGAAAGAGGCACAACGGTTCTGGTGGTTACACATAACAGAGAAATCGTAAATGCGTTTAAAAAGCGTGTAATTACCATGAAGAAAGGCGTCATTGTAAGTGATGAACAAGAAGGTGAATATCTGAATGAGAATTAGTACGATTGCTTATGTATTAAAACAGGGATTTAAAAACATTTGGAGAAATCTGCGATTTTCTCTGGCATCCATTGCAACTATGTCAGCATGTATCTTTTTATTCGGTTTGTTCCTTTCCATTATTATGAACTTCCGCTATATTGTAGATACTGCGGAGGAAGGCGTAGCCGTTGTCGTTTACTTTGATAAAGGCATCAAACAGGAAGAAATTGACCAAATCGGAGCAGATATCGAGAAGCAGCCGGAGGTGGCGGATGTGAAGTATATTTCCGCAGACGTAGCTTGGGATGAATTCAGCGAAGTATACTTAGGCGGAGATGAAGATATGGCAGAGGGATTTAAGGATCAGGATAATCCGCTGGCAAACTCCGCACGCTTTGATGTATATCTGAAAGAAGTAGAAAGTCAGGCAGACCTTGTAAAACATATTGAAGGTCTGGAAGGCGTTCGAGAAGTAAAACAGTCAAAAGAAGCGGCAGATATGCTGTCAACCTTTAATAAACTGGTTGGATATGTATCGATTGTTATTATTTTAATTCTTCTGGCAGTGGCATTTTTCCTTATTAACAATACTATTACGATGGGTATTTCTATTCGTCAGGAAGAAATCGGTATTATGAAACTTATTGGCGCTACGGATTTCTTTGTCAGAGTACCGTTTATTATTGAAGGTATTCTCTTAGGTACTATCGGTGCGGCGCTTCCAATGGGTATTTTATACATGATTTATGAAAAAGCAGTAGAATATGTGATTACCAGATTTAATATTCTGGGTGGATTTCTTCAATTTCTGGATGTTTGGGAAGTATTCCGTTTCTTACTGCCGGTCGGAGTAGGACTGGGTATTGGTATCGGTTTAATCGGAAGTATTGTTTCCCTTAGAAAGCACTTAAAGGTATAAGACAGGGAGAGCCGCATGAAATTAAAGAACAAGAAAACTGCAATGCTGCTGGCAAGCTGTCTGGCAATTTCTAATGTACTTTCCGTATCGGCAGCAAATGAGACGGAAGTAAACAAGAAGAAGACAGAGCTGGAAAGTCAGATAGAAGATAAAGAACAGCAGGTAAGCTCTTTGCAGCAGCAGAAGGACAATGTGCTGTCCGCTATTAAGAAATTAGATGAAAAGTATGCCAAAGCACAGGAAAATCTGGATACTTTAACAGGACAGATTGAAGATAAGAATGCTGAAATCGAAAAAAACAGTGCAGAGCTGGAAAAAGCAAAAGAAAAAGAAGCAATCCAGTATGAAGATATGAAAAAGAGAATACAATATCTTTATGAGGCAGGAAATATTTCAATGATTTCTGTTATTCTGGGAGCAGATGATTTTGCAGAGGCATTGAGCCGAACAGAAAATTTCAGACAGCTTACTTCTTATGACCGAAAACAATTAGAAAAATATAAAAAGACCTGTAAGAAAATCGAAAATCTGGAAAAGGATTTAAAGAAAGAAAAGTCAGACTTAGAAGAATACAAACAATCTGCTGAGGAAGAAAAGAGTAATATTGAAACTTCTATTAGTAAAAAGCAGGAAGAAATTACAAAGTTTGAAGCGGGTATTGACGCTGCGGTAATGGAACAGTCTGACTTAGAAGGTGAACTGGCAATTCAGAATGAGATTTTGAAGCAGATGAAAGAGGAAGTGCAAAGCGCAGGAGGACAGGAAAGCTCTTCTCCTTCCAATGAAAGCACAAATTCTGATGCAAATAAGACAGAGCAGCCAGAGTCAAAACCGGAAGTAAAGCCGGAAGAGAAACCGAATACACAGCCGGAGACAAAGCCGGAGGAAAAACCGGATAACAGTCAGTCTGAGAACAGTGGTTCTCCACAGTTTACATGGCCTTGTCCGTCTTCTCATAATGTAACCAGTCCTTTTGGAGACAGAAATTCACCTACTGCGGGAGCTTCCAGCAACCATAAAGGAATTGATATCGGAGCAAGTAGCGGTTCTCCCATTGTAGCCGCAGCAGCAGGTACGGTAACGGTTTCTACATATTCAGAGTCAGCAGGAAACTATGTAACCATAGACCACGGAAATGGTTTTTATACAGTCTATATGCACGCATCTGCACGTTATGTAAAGGTCGGACAGAAGGTAAGCGCCGGTCAGCAGATTGCAGCAGTAGGTTCAACAGGATATTCAACAGGACCGCATCTTCATTTCGGTGTTATGAAAAATGGAGTATATGTAAATCCTATGAATTATTTATAAGATAAAGGGGGCTGTAAATGCAGTCCTCTTTCTTCATTTCATAGGAAATTGCTCTGTTACGCAATCTATTTATCCAAATTGGCATTTTAAGGAGCAGAAAAATGGAAAGAAAAAAGTTTATAAAAGGTTTTCTTTTAGGAATTGTACTGACACTTGTTGTAGGTGGTGCAGGATTAAAAATTTATGATTATGCACAGGAAAAAAGTGCAGAAGACAAAGCTGTAAATCAGGATTTTGTGGAAAAAGCAAAGGTACTGGAAAAAATTATTGATGATGAATTTACCGGTGAGATTGACAAAGACTTTATAGAAACCGGTATGTATAAGGGAATGATGGCAAGTCTTGGAGACCCTTATTCCGCATATTATACAAAAGAGGAATATGAGGAATTAAATACAGAGACAACAGGTCTGTATAAAGGAATTGGCGTTGTGATGCAGATGGACATGGAAACAGGTATGGTAAAGCTGGTGAGATGTTATGAGGGAGCTCCGGGGGCAAAGGCAGGACTTTTGCCGGATGATATTTTGCTCAAGGTAAACAATGAAGACATTGCAGGTATGGAGCTTTCAGAAGTGGTGGAAAAAGTGAAGACCTCAGAAGGCGAAGTTGCACATTTGACAGTGGCAAGAGAAGGAGAAAATGATTATCTGGAATTTGACGTTCCTTTGGAGGAAGTAAATATTCCCGTTGTGGAGCATAAGATGCTGGAGGACAATGTAGGCTATATTCTGTTGTATGAATTTACAGAGCAGACGGAAAGCCAGTATCTGGAAGCCTTTGAAGATTTAAAAAATCAGGGAATGGAACGTCTTATTGTAGACGTAAGAAATAATCCGGGGGGACTTTTAACATCGGTATGCAATATTTTAAATGATATCTTACCGGAAGGCTTGATTGTATATACAGAGGACAAAGACGGCAAGAGAGAAGAAGTTCATTCAGACGGAAAAAGTGAGCTGGATATTCCTCTGGCAGTCCTTGTAAACGGAAACAGCGCCAGTGCATCAGAAATTTTTGCAGGAGCAATACAGGATTATGGTGTGGGAACGATTGTGGGAACCACAACCTTCGGAAAGGGAATTGTGCAAAGTCTTATTCCTCTTACAGACGGAAGCGCAGTAAAGACTACCACAGCAAAATATTATACGCCAAAGGGAAGATGTATTCACGGCACGGGAATTCAGCCGGACATCGAAGCAGAACTGGCAGAAGAATTACAAAAGAAGACAGTGCTTACTTATGAAGAGGATACACAGCTTCAAAAGGCAGTAGAAGCAGTAAAAGAAATAGAAAAGTAAGAGAGGAGAAGAAACTTATGACAGAGAGAGAACGCATGGATAAAGGGATTTTATATGACCCAGGAGATGAAGAGATTTTAGCAGAGCAGTTTCCATATTTGGATGAATTAAAAGAATTTAATGAAGTGCCCTCCGGTGAAGTGAAAAAAAGGGAAGAGCTGATGAAAAAGATGTTTGCCAAATGCGGAGATAATTGTTATATTCAGCCGCCTTTTTACGCAAATTGGAGCGGACATCATATTTCCATGGGCAAAAACGTGTATGCGAATTTTAATTTGACCGTAGTGGATGATGGGGACGTTTTCATTGGTGACTATGTAATGATTGGTCCCAATGTTACCATTGTTACTGCGGCGCATCCCATAAAGCCGGATTTAAGACGCAGAGGCATACAGTTTAATCGTCCGGTTCATATTGAAAATAATGTGTGGATTGGAGCAGGTGCAATTATTTTACCGGGAGTCACTATCGGAGAAAATTCTGTTATCGGAGCAGGAAGCATTGTGACAAAAGACATTCCTGCCAATGTAGTCGCTGTGGGAAATCCATGCAGGGTGATGCGGGAAATCGGAGAAAGAGATAACGAATATTTTTATAAAGATTTGAAAATAGATATTGAATAGAAAAGTATAAAAATAATATAGCCTGAACTTACAATGTATGAAAGTTGTAAGTTCAGGCTATATTACTTTTAAGATACTAAATAAAATAAGGAGCAGAAGAATGGAACGAACAGAAAACAGTGCATTTGGAATGAAAGATAAAATCGGTTATATGTTCGGTGATTTCGGAAATGATTTTACCTTTCTTTTTGCCAGTGTGTTTTTAATGGTGTTTTATACAAAAGTGCTGGGTATCAGCGCCGGTATGGTAGGCACGTTATTTTTAGTTGCCAGATGTGTGGATGCTTTTACGGATATTACTATGGGAAGGATTGTAGATAAAGGGAAGACCTCTAAAAACGGCAGATTTCGTCCGTGGATTTTAAGAATGTGCGGTCCGGTAGCTCTCGCCAGTTTTTTAATGTATCAGGGAGGAATGAAGGCTGCTCCCCAAGGGCTGAAAATCTTGTACATGTTTGTAACTTATATTTTATGGGGAAGTATCTTTTATACAGCCATCAATATCCCTTATGGTTCTATGGCATCGGTATTAAGTCCTGATGCAGATGACAGAGCAGCTCTTTCCACTTTTCGAAGTGTAGGCGCTGTGCTGGCGCAGTTAATTGTGGGCGTGGGAGCGCCTCTGCTGGTATATACCACAGATGCAGTGGGAAATCAGGTAGTAAATGAGAAACGCTTTACCCTTGTTGCAGGAGTATTTTCCGTTGCTGCAATTATTTGTTACCTGTTGTGTTATTTCATGACCACGGAACGTGTAAAAGTGCAGACAAAGGAAACACAGGAAAAAGCAGGTTTTGGACAGACGGCAAAAGACCTTCTTTCTAACAGGGCGCTTCTGGGGATTATTCTGGCTGCGCTGCTTTTATTGGTAGCACAGATTATGACACAGTCGATCAACCAATATCTTTTTATTGATTATTTTAAAAACAAAGAAGCGCTTTCTGTCATGACTTTGGCAGGCGTTCTGCCTTCTCTTGCTTTAGCGCCTTTTGCAGTACCTGTTTCCAAAAGGTTCGGAAAAAAGGAAATCGGAATTTTCGGTTGTCTGTGCAGTGCAATTTCCTGTTTCCTGCTATTTTTTCTTCACACAAAATCAGCAGCCCTTTATATTGGCATTAACATTCTGGGATTTTTGGGATTTGGAATTTTTAACTTGATTTTATGGGCGTTTATTACAGATGTGATTGATGATCAGGAAGTGCGGACAGGAAAAAGAGAGGATGGTACGATTTATGCGGCTTATTCTTTTGCAAGAAAAATCGGACAGGCATTTGCCGGAGGCTTGGGCGGTTATGCGCTGGGAATAATCGGATTTAATTCAGCGAAGACCATACAGACGCAGGAGGTTTTGGACGGAATTTATAATATCGCAACATTGCTTCCCGGAATTCTTTATCTGGGAGTCGCCCTTAGCCTGCTGTTTCTTTATCCATTGAACAAAAAGCGGGTGGAGGAGAATATAACGGCATTGAAATTAAGAAGAGAACAGGAGAGTGCAGGATGAGACAGGTAATCAATATCAATGAAAAATGGGCGTTTACAAAAGATACAGATGAAATTCCGAAAGAAATGCCAAAAAGGTGGTGCTGGGTACATTTGCCCCATACATGGAATAATATAGACGGACAGGACGGGAACAACGACTATTATCGTGGGACGGGATATTATGCCAAGATGATTAAGAGAGCAGAACTTCCAAAGGCAGATAAATATTTTCTGGAAATTCGGGGAGCAAATTCTTCTGCCGATATATATGTGGACGGAAGAAAACTGGCGCATCATGACGGAGGATATTCTACATGGCGTGTAGATATCACCAAGGAGCTAAAGGAAGAGAGTCTTTTGGTAATTACCGTGGATAACAGCCAAAATGACAGCGTTTATCCTCAAATGGCTGATTTTACCTTTTACGGCGGTCTGTACCGTGATGTGAATATTATAGGAGTTTCAGCTTCTCATTTTGATTTGGAATACTGCGGGGGAGAGGGACTTCAGGTAACGCCTGTCCTTCAAGGGAATGATGCAGAGATTACCATAGAGACATGGATTACAGAAAAAAAGGAGGGACAAAACCTTGTTTATAAAATTCGTGACAGGCAGGGGAAGATTGTTGCAGAAAAGAGCTGCTCCGCAGCAGACAGAAAAATTCAGATGAAAATAAATAATGTTCATCGTTGGAACGGACGAAAAGACCCTTATCTTTATTATGCAGAGGTTGAGCTGACAGAGAACGGTAAGATTTTGGACAATGTGTATACCAGATTTGGCTGCCGCAGTTTTGAAATTCATCCTGAAAAGGGCTTTTTGCTAAACGGAGAAAGCTATCCCCTAAGGGGCGTATCAAGGCATCAGGACAGAAGGGGGATTGGAAATGCACTTTTGCCAAAGCATCATAGAGAAGACCTGGATTTAATCTGTGAGCTGGGAGCAACAACCATACGACTGGCGCATTACCAGCACGACCAATATTTCTATGATTTATGTGATGAAAGTGGTATGGTAGTGTGGGCAGAAATTCCCTATATATCTGCTCATTTACCAAATGCGAGGGAAAATACCGTTTCCCAGATGAAAGAACTGATAATACAGAATTATCATCATCCTTCTATTGTGGTATGGGGACTTTCCAACGAAATTACCATGCAGGCTGCAGATGAGGAAGATTTACTGGAAAATCATAAAATTTTAAATGATTTGTGCCATGAAATGGACAGTACAAGACTGACAACAATGGCGGTAGTATCTATGTGTGACATTCATCATCCTTATATTCAAATTCCGGATGTAGTTTCTTATAACCACTATTTCGGCTGGTACGGAGGAGACGTATCCATGAACGGCCCTTGGCTGGATAACTTCCATAAGGAATTTCCTCAAATCCCCATTGGTGTCAGTGAGTATGGCTGCGAGGCATTAAACTGGCATACTTCAGAACCGCAGCAGGGAGATTATACGGAAGAATATCAGGCATATTATCACGAAGAATTGATTAGACAGCTTTTTACAAGACCTTATTTATGGGCAACTCATGTGTGGAATATGTTTGATTTCGGAGCAGATGCCAGAAATGAAGGTGGCGAAAACGGGCAAAACCATAAGGGACTTGTTACCTTTGACAGAAAATATAAAAAAGATGCTTTTTATGCGTATAAGGCGTGGCTTTCTCACGAGCCCTTCGTGCATATTTGCGGAAAGCGCTATGTAAACAGAGTGGAAGAGAAGACTAAGATAACCGTATACTCAAACTTTCCGGAGGTAACTCTGTACCTAAACGGCCAGGAATATGAAAAGCAGGTCAGTGATGAGCATTTTTTTTATTTTACTGTTCCTAATAAGGGAGAAACGGTTATTACTGCAAAAGCAGGGGCATGCAAAGACAAAAGTTTTATTCGTAAGACAGAGAAGTTTCATGAGGCATATCGCTTAAAAGAAAAAGGCGCTGTATTGAACTGGTTTGACATAGAAGAAATTCCGGGATATTATTCGCTGAACGATAAGGTGTCTGAAATTATAAAAGCCCCGCAAGGCAAAGCGTTGTTTGAGGGGATTTTAGGAAAGTTTTTGAATAAGAAAACAGAACCGCAGGGAATGATGCAAATGCTGGGCAGTTTTACTGTGCTTAGAATGCTAAATACCATGGGAGCCATTGGCGAGAAAATGACAAAGGAACAGCTTTTAGAGCTGAATAGCCGATTAAACCAAATTGAGAAGGAAAATTAAATAAAACTAAATTATAGGGAAATCACTTGACAGTTGTAAAGACTATGTGCACAATGAAAGCAGCAGCTTGAGGAGTAAGTTTCAATCGGGAGTGTACATAGGATGATGTTACGAAAAAGAGATGAGGAAGTTTTAGATTTTGAAAGCAGAAGGCAGCAGCGCAGGAAGAAAAGGATAAGACAGCGCAGGCGCAGAATTTTTCTGTTTTTGTGTTCTGTTCTTACCGTTCTGCTGCTCTTTTTTCTTGTAAATAAAGTGAAAAATAAAGTAGAAGAACACAGACTTTTAAAAGCCAGAAACGAGTCGTTTGTAGGAGCGCCGCCTTTTGACGTGGACTTAATAGAGCCAAACGAATATTCCAGACCGGGGACACTGCTGGAAAAGATAAAGGGAATTGTTGTACATTATACGGCAAATCCGGGAAGTACGGCGAAGAATAACAGAGATTATTTTGACGGATTAAAGGAGAGCCATGAAACAAAAGTCAGCAGCCACTTTGTCGTGGGCATTGACGGGGAGATTGTTCAGTGCGTTCCAAGTACAGAGATAGCTTATGCTTCAAATTCCAGAAATGACGATACCCTGTCTATTGAGTGCTGTCATGTAGATGAAACAGGGGAGTTTACCGATGCTACGTATCTGTCCCTTGTTCGTTTGACAGGCTGGCTTTGTTATCGGTTTAATCTTACAGAAGATGATGTAATCCGCCACTATGATGTGACAGGTAAGATATGTCCGAAATACTATGTGGAAAATCCAAAGCAATGGGAAAAATTTAAACAAGATGTAAAGGCACAAATAAAAGAAGTAGAAAAAGAAGTAAAAGAAAGCGAAAAATAGGGAACTGAGGCATAAGATAAATTATTGTCTGATGCCTCAGTTCCTTCTTCTTGTAGTAAATTGGAATATTCACATTTAATCCAGATTTAATTTCTTTGTAAGAATATATCGGCTTCCCACAAAGAAAATGGCGGAAAAGAGGATATTCCATACAAGGGTGAAAATCATCAGTCTGCCGCTGTAAACAGAGAGATTATCCTGTGTGAGATTTGCCTGCATAAACGGGCTTAATCCGGGGATAATAAAAGTTATCATGGTGCTCAGAAAACTCAGAACAATGTTTAAGCCAAAGAAAGAGAGAAGAGTTCCCATGATTTTATGACTTTTAAAGAGATTTCCCAAACACATGGCAAATAAAAGCAGCAAAGGATAAAAACCAAAATACTGTGATAATCCTGCTAAAAGGGTAATAACTTCTTCCAACCAGTTTGTAAAGCCGAAGCTTCCAAACAAAGTTCCGAAAAAAGTAGAAGCGCCCTTTAAAATTTCTGGTAAGGTGTCCTTGTAGGTGATTAAAGTAAAGACAGAAATCATAACACAGATAAAATCAATTACGCTCCATGTCCAGATAACAAAAACCTTTGACCAAAGAATCTGAGTTGGCTTAACCGGAAGCGTGTGGGTTAAATAACCTTCATCAGAAAATAGATTTTTCTGGATGCGGACAGCCAAATATACAACGGTTGCAATGACAATAGCCAAAATAAACAGAATAAATCCCACGATATAAAAAGCACCGGCAATCCCCCAAAGTCTGGAAGCTTCCGGAGAAACGAAAGCCTGAGCTCTTTCGGCAATAAAAATTCCAATACGTCCTATTACAGTATAAACAAGCAGTACGGCATGTAAAATTACCAGCAGTAAGGAAACGGACTTTAAGTCGTATTTATATAATTTTCTTAACATTTGAATACCTCCCGAAATAAAGTGTCCACGGATTTTCCCTGATTAAAACGGATATTATCCACGCTGTCACACAGGCGTATCTGACCGTTTTGTATAAATACCACGTCATCTAAAATATTTTCCACATCTGAAATCAAATGTGTAGAAATAAGAATAGTTGCATTTTCATCATAATTATTCAGTATAGTAGAGAGAATATAATCTCTGGCAGCAGGGTCTACACCGGCAATGGGTTCATCCAGACAATACAGACTTGCCCTGCGGCTCATAACAAGGATGAGCTGGATTTTTTCTTTTGTTCCTTTTGACATGGTGCGTAAACGGTCTGTGGGATTGATATTCAGATGCTTTAACATATCGTAAGCACGGCTTCTGTCAAAATCGCTGTAAAAATCAGAAAAATAGTTAATAATTTCGGAAACCCGCATGTGCATAGAGAGATAAGTTCGCTCAGGGAGATAGGAAACAATTTTTTTCGTTTCTGTTCCGGGAGCATGTCCGTCTACGAAAATAGAGCCTTCTGTGGGAACAAGAAGTCCGTTTAACAGTTTAATCAGCGTGGTTTTCCCGCTTCCGTTTGGCCCTAAAAGTCCGATGATTTTTCCGCGTTCCAAGGAAAGATTTATTTTGTTCAGGGCAATTTTATTGTCGTAGCATTTTGTAAGATTGCGACATTCTAAAATAGGGTTCATCATTTGTCCTCCTTAATCTAAATTTTTTCAATAAGCTGGATAATGGTTTGTTTGCTATATCCCAGATGTTCCATTTTCAGAAGGAACTCTTTTACTTGCTGGGATGCAATTTGTGTTTTTACTTGTTCAATCATAGCTAAATCCTCCGTAACAAATCGACCGCTGGTTCTCTGACTGTATAAAAGTCCTGTGTGCTCCAGTTCAGAAAGGGCTTTCTGCATAGTATTTGGATTTACACCGGCAGTCTGCGCCAATTCTCGAACAGAGGGGAGTTTTGAACCGGGAGTATAAGCTCCTGATATAATATCAGAAGTAATGTGCTCCATAATCTGAGTGTAAATAGGATACTCAGGATTTAAGTTCCAAGACATCTGTAACACCTCCTGTAAGTTTGATAAATTGTATTACTGTATTATTTGATTAGTACAATAATACAAAGTCTGTAAGAATTTGTCAATAGAAATTTTAGAAAATAATCATTGCATTTCAAAATTTATATGTTACAATATTGTTACATAGAGATTAAAGGTGAGAATATGAATTTATACGAAGCTATTTTTTTAAGAAAATCTGTACGAAATTATGAGATGGAAGTAATATCTCCTGAAATATTGCAGGAGATACAGGAGTTTTATGCACAGATTGAAGGATTAAATCCCGGTATCCGTACAGAGATTTCTATTATTGACAATACAAAAGGACAAAATAAAAGAATGCACTTGCTGGGAGTAAAAGCGCCCTATTATATTGCATTTTACTCAGAGGAAAAAGATTTGGCACAGATGAATGCAGGATATATTATGGAGCAGCTTGCTTTGTTTATGTGCACAAAAGGCTATGGAACATGCTTTTTAGGAAGCGTAAAGCCTAAATTTGGAAATCCTCATAAGGGTGATTTGAAATTTATGATTACCATGGCATTTGGAAAAAGCAAGGGCAGCTATACCAGAAAACCGGTGGATGCAAAGCGCATGGATTTAAAAGAGCTTTGCGTATATAAGGAAGTGCCGAGACAGTGGATGAAACAGCTATTGGAGGCAGCACGACTTGCGCCTTCCAGCTATAACAGTCAGCCGTGGCGGTTTGTGGTGTATGACAATCGTATTCATGTGTTTGCTAAGAAGCATAATTTAAATCATCTGGGAAAATACGAGGAGATGAATTTCGGTGTGATGTTTTCTCATTTAATGGTAGTAGCAGAGGAGCTTTGGCTGGATGTGGATTTAATTCGGTTAGAAGATATTACCCACAAGAACTTCCCAAATAACCAGTATGTGCTCAGTGCAATTTTGCGTACTTGAGAAAAATAAAAAAAAATTCAAAAAAAGTGTTGACATATTGAGGAACATATAGTATATTATATTTCGTGCTTGAGAGATATTTCAACACGATATGCGCGAGTGGCTCAGTTGGTGGAGCGCGACCTTGCCAAGGTCGAGGCCGCGGGTTCGAGTCCCGTCTCGCGCTTTTTTTATTTCTTAAAAATAAAAAGTAGGACACTTTTTAGAAAGTGTCCTACTTTTTCTCTATTAAACTTTTTGTGCTTCTATGTTGAGAATTAAACGGATAAAATCCTTAGATTTCGGCGCTGTCGCCAGAAATCGTATGTCGTATGTAACAGTACCTTCGGTAATGGTTTTATCTTCTGTGCTTAGACCTTTAATCATGGAGTTGGTAACGATATTCGTTTCATCTGGTGTAACGGGAACCTTTGCAATCTGAGGTTCACCTTCGATGTAATTGTCCATAATTTCTTGAATACTGCAATTTCGGTATTCTTTTAGACAATTCTTCATAATCCATGCAAGAATAACCTTTTCTGAAAGAAGACGCTTGCAAGCGGCGTCATAATCAGCATGGCTTCTCGCTGTATGAAGTGTTTTGGATAACGTTGTTCCGACCTCCAATAAATCACCACCTTGCTTGTCTTAAATTTAGTATAAGACAGCCCATACAGAAATACAAGGGGAAAACAGAAAAAGAGCATGACGGATAACCTTGCGAATGGATAAAGGAGAGGGAATTTTAGAAAAAGTCCGTGAGGTAGCAGAAAAAGAAAAGATTAAATTGGCAGATATTAGTGCATTGGGAGCTGTCAGTGAATTTACAGTGGGCGTGTTTGACACAGAGGCAAAAGAATACCATGCAAATGAATTTAAAGGAAGCTTTGAAATAGTTTCTTTAACAGGAACAATCAATACTATGAATGATGAATTTTACTGCCATCTTCATATGAGTGCAGGAAATGAAAAAGGACAAGTGTTCGGAGGGCATTTAAACAGGGCAATTATCAGTGCAACGTGTGAAATGGTTATTACGTTAATTGACGGAAGAGTAGACAGACGATTTGAGAAAGAAGTAGGATTAAATCTGTTTCAATTTCAGTAAATGTGGAAATATTTAAAAAACTGTGGTACAATAGGTGCACAAAAAGACTCAATGCTAAGGAGGTAGTTGCTTTATGAAAATGATTTTTGCGATTGTACGAAAAGAAGATGAGGGATTTGTAATAGAGCGATTAAATAAAGAGAAAATCAGTGTGACAAAGCTTTCCAGTACAGGTGGATTTTTACGTAAAGGAAACGCCACATTGATGATTGGTACAGAGGATGAACAGGTAGATACGGTACTTCAGATTATTAAAGAAGAATGTTCCAGACGTCAGGAGGTCATGATGAACCCTGCTTATTCTGCTGGCACAAAAGGTCCTGTTATGGGATATGCAGCTCCGCCGGTAACCATTGAAGTAGGCGGTGCAACAGTATTTATTGTAAATGTAGAGCAGTTTATTAAATTATAGAGAAAAATAGAATAGGCATAGAAGAAAATAATATGTTAGAAATCGGTACAAAGGCGCCGGATTTTTCATTGCCGGACCAGAACGGAGAAATTCATAGTCTGGAAGAATATAAAGGAAAAAAAGTAATTTTATATTTTTATCCAAGAGACAATACCGCAGGCTGTACAACGCAGGCTTGTGGTTTTGCCGAGCGATATCCTCAGTTCTTAGAAAAAAACGCTGTGGTTTTAGGGGTAAGCAAGGACAGTGTTGCTTCACATAAAAAATTTGAGGAAAAGTATGAGCTTCCTTTTACATTGTTATCTGATACGGAATTATCCTGTATTCAGGCTTATGATGTATGGAAAGAGAAAAATAATTACGGAAAGAAGACTATGGGTGTGGTTCGCACCACCTATTTAATTGACGAGCAGGGAATAATCGTAAAAGCTTTCGGAAAAGTAAAAGCAGCAGATAATCCTGCACAGATGTTAGAGGAATTATAGGATTATTTATGAAGATTATTATTTCACCGGCAAAGAAAATGAATGTAGATACAGATTGTCTGCCGATACAGGGGCTGCCAAAGTTTTTACCGGAGGCAGAAAGCTTATGTGAGAAAATCAGGGGATATACTTACGAGGAGCAGAAAACATTGTGGAAATGCAATGACAAAATCGCAAGACTAAACGCAGAGCGTTTTCGTGATATGAATTTGAAGACAGGTCTTACACCGGCAATCCTGTCCTACGAGGGCTTGCAGTATCAGCACATAGCGCCACAGGTTTTCACAGAAAAAGAGCTGACCTATATTCAGGAGCATTTGTGTATTTTATCGGGATTTTACGGGGTGTTAAAGCCTTTTGACGGAGTGACACCTTATCGTTTGGAAATGGGAACCAAGCTGGAAACAGAAGGGTGCAAAGATTTATATGAGTTCTGGGGAGATAAGTTGTATCAAGAAGTAATAAAGGACGACGGAATTGTCATTAATCTGGCATCTAAAGAATACTCTCAAAGCATTTCCAAATATATTTTGCCAAAGGAGCGCTTCATTACGGTAGAATTTGGAGAAGTTCATAATGGAAAGGTAAAGCAGAAAGGGACTTTTTCAAAGATGGCGAGAGGCGAGATGGTTCGTTATATGGCGGAAAATCAGATAGAAGATATTGAAAAAATAAAAGAGTTTCATGTTATGGGACTGCAGTATGCAGAAGAGTTTTCAAATGAAAATAAAATGGTATTTACTGTATAAAAATGATATTGGGAGCATAAAAATACCGACAATCTACGGACAGTAAAATGTCTGAAAGATTGTCGGTGTTTTATTATTCTATTACATAAATCCAGTCCTTCGGAGCTTCAATAGTTCCCATCTGAATTCCTGTAAGGGTATTGTATAACTGTTTTGTCACTTCGCCCATGGCTTCCATGCCGCTTGGGAAACAGATTTCTTTTCCGTGGTCTACGATTTTGCCTACTGGAGAGATTACAGCGGCAGTTCCGCAAAGACCGCACTCTGCAAAGTCCTGAAGCTCATCCAGATAAACTTCTCTTTCTTCTGCTTCCAGTCCCAGATAATCTTTTGCAACCTGTAAAAGGGAACGGCGTGTAATAGAAGGAAGAATACTGTTGGATTTCGGTGTGACTACTTTTTTATCCTTTGTGATAAAGATAAAGTTTGCTCCTCCTGTTTCTTCTACTTTTGTTCTTGTTGCTGCATCTAAGTATAGGTTTTCATCATAACCTTCTTTATGTGCATCTACAATAGCATGCATACTCATGGCATAGTTCAGTCCTGCTTTAATGTGTCCTGTTCCACAAGGAGCAGCTCTGTCAAAATCGCTGACTCTTAAAGTGAGTGGCTTTACACCACCTTTAAAGTAGGGGCCTACCGGTGTGGTAAATACACGGAACTGATATTCATCTGCTGGTTTTACGCCGATAACAGGATTTGCTCCAAACATATATGGTCGGATATACAGAGAAGCACCGGAACCATAAGGAGGAACAAAAGCAGAATTTGCTTTTACTGTTTTAGCCACTGCATCGAGAAATCTTTCAGCAGGAAATGGCGGCATTTCCAGTCGGTTTGCTGAGTCCACCATACGCTGGGCATTTAAGTCAGGGCGGAAGGTTACTATCTTTCCATCCTTTGTGGTATATGCTTTTAATCCTTCAAAGATAGTTTGTGCATATTGCAGCACACCTGCACATTCATTAATAACTACATTGGCATCTGTTGTCAAAGTGCCTTCGTCCCATTTCCCCTCTTTGAAATTGGATACATAACGGTAGTCTGTCTGCATATAACCAAATCCAAGATTTTTCCAATCAATATTCTTTTTATCCATTTTCATCCTCCATTCTGCTGCATAGCTGAGCGAAAACAGCTTTTATGTAATTTTTTAACATTATAAAACTTTAACGTGTGAATTGCAAGAGATGTTCCGTTGCTTTTTTGCAATCTTTCATATATAATTTAAGGAAACAGTAATCACGGGTTGGTAAAATTGGACTGTTAGAATAGGAGTGAATGACATGCCGGTGAATGATTGGAATAATCTGGGGCGAGATGTGAAGGATATTGTGCAGCATGCAATTAACAGCGGAGATTTCAGCGCATTAAACAGAGATTTAGGTGCGACGCTTGACAGCGCTCTCGGAAATGTTGCGCAGAGTATGAAAAGAGCGGGAAATGCTTACAGCAACAAGTATAGCTATAAACCTTTTGGAGGCTATCGAAACCCTTCACAGAGAGAACGGATGAAGGAAGCCAGAGAAGAATTTGCCTTATTTGTCAATACAAACGGAGCAAAGGCATTGGGACTTCTTTTTACAACATTGGGAATTGCCCTTACTATTATGTTTGGCGTAACAGCGGGAATATTGGGGATTTTATCTCTTTTTATAGGAAGCATTGCTTCTAAAATCGGTACGGTAATGATGATTTTCTTGCCGGCTATGGGACTTAGCGCTATTATGGGTATCTGCGGAAACCGTTTACGAAAGAAAATTAAAAGATTTCGTTCTTATGTAAAAACTTTAAACGGAAAACCTTATGCAAATGTAAAGGATTTGGCAAAAAGCGTCAGAAAATCAGAAAAGTTTGTACGTAAGGATTTAAAGAAAATGATTGACAAACGAATGTTTTTGGAAGGTCATCTGGATAAAAACGGCGTGTGTTTTATGGCGACAGACGATGCTTATGAGCAGTATTTAGAGACAGAACGAAACATGGAGGAAAGAAAAGCGGAAGAAGCAAGAAGACCGAAAACACAGCTTTCTGAGGATGTGCAAAAGGTTATTGAGGAAGGTAATCGTTATATCGAAGAAATCAGAAGAAGCAACGATGCTATTCCGGGAGTGGAGATTTCCAATAAAATGTATCATCTGGAAAATGTAATCCGAAGAATTTTTCAGAGGGTAGAAAAGCATCCGGAGCTTATCAACGATTTACATAAGTTTATGGATTATTATCTTCCTACTACCATGAAGCTTTTGAATGCTTATGAGGAATTGGATAAGCAGGATATGCAGGGAGAAAATATTAAAACAGCAAAATCGGAAATCGAAAATACATTAGATACCATTAACGTTGCTTTTGAAAATCTGCTGGACAGCTTTTATAAAGAAACCGCATGGGATGTATCATCGGATATATCTGTTTTAAAGACCATGTTTGCCCAGGAGGGACTGACAGAGAAAAACAATTTTCAGGGAAAGGATAATTAAATTATGAGTGATGAATTAAAAGATTTTACAGTAACACCTACCCTTACTTTTGAGCCTTTACAGGAACAGGCTCCTGTGGCAGAGGTGAAGAAAGAAGAACCGGCAAAGCCTGAGATGGACGACAGTATTTTATCTGAGGAAGAAAGAAAAATCGTAGATGATTTTGCACGTCAGATTGACATTCGAAATTCAGCGGCAATTTTGCAGTACGGAGCAGGAACACAGAAGAAAATGGCTGATTTTTCAGAGGATGCTCTTGAGAAGGTGCGCACCAAAGATTTAGGCGAAGTAGGGGATTTGCTGGAAAACGTGGTGACAGAATTAAAGAATTTCGATGCGGAAGAAGAACGCAAAGGAATTATGGGCTTTTTCAAAAAGGGTGCAAATAAACTGGAAGCCATGAAGAACAAATATTCCAAAGCAGAAGCAAATGTAAATAAAATTGTAGAAACTTTGGAAAAACATCAGATACAGCTTATGAAGGATGCGGCAATTATGGATAAAATGTACGCATTAAACTTAAATTATTTTAAAGAGCTGTCTATGTATATTTTGGCCGGAAAGAAGAAATTGGAAGAAATCCGTTCCACAGAGCTGCCTCAGCTTATGGCAAAAGCACAGGCAAGCGGTCTTCCGGAGGATGCGCAGGCAGCAAAGGATTTGGACTCTCTGTGCGAACGTTTTGAAAAGAAAATCCATGATTTGGAGCTGACACGTATGATTGCCGTACAGACAGCGCCGCAAATCCGTCTGGTACAGGGAAATGATACGTTAATGGCAGAAAAAATTCAGTCTACCATTGTCAATACCATTCCTCTTTGGAAAAGTCAGATGGTAATTGCTCTTGGCGTGGCACATTCCACAGAGGCCGCAAAGGCGCAGAGAGAAGTAACAGATATGACAAATGCTCTTTTACAGAAGAATGCTCAGACTTTAAAAATGGCTACCATAGAAGCTGCAAAAGAGTCTGAAAGAGGAATTGTAGATATTGAAACATTACAGAAAACAAACGAGTCCTTAATCAGCACCTTTGATGAAGTTATGAATATTCAGCGGGAAGGCAGAGAAAAGAGACGTGCAGCAGAGGCAGAAATGTATCGTCTGGAAGGTGAATTGAAACAGAAACTTTTACAGATTAATCATTAATTGGAGGTGTCTTTATGTATCGTGAGCATACAAAGGTTGTGCAGATTGGGGATAAGAAAATCGGTGGGGGAAATCCCATTTTAATACAGTCCATGACCAATACAAGAACAGAAGATGTAGAGGCAACCGTACAGCAGATATTGGCGCTGGAGGCAGCAGGATGTGAGATTGTCAGATGTACCGTGCCTACCTTAGAGGCAGCAGAGGCATTAAAAGAGATTAAAAAAAGAATTCACATTCCGCTGGTGGCAGACATTCATTTTGACTATAAAATGGCCATTGCCGCTATGGAAAACGGAGCGGATAAAATTCGTATTAATCCGGGAAATATCGGCAGCATTGACAAAATAAAAGCAGTGGTAGACGTTGCAAAAGAGAGAAATATTCCTATTCGTGTAGGTGTAAACAGTGGTTCTTTGGAGAAAGAGCTGGTGGAAAAATATCACGGTGTCACTGCTGAAGGACTGGTAGAAAGTGCCCTTGATAAAGTGAGAATTATTGAAGATTTAGGGTATGATAATCTTGTAATCAGCATTAAATCCTCTGATGTAATGATGTGTGTAAAGGCACATGAATTGCTGGCAGAACAGACCAATTATCCCCTGCATGTAGGCATTACGGAGGCAGGGACTTTATATTCCGGAAATATTAAATCAGCCGTAGGTTTGGGGATTATCTTATATCAGGGAATTGGAGATACTATTCGTGTGTCCCTGACCGGCGACCCGGTAGAGGAAATCAAATCAGCAAAGAGAATTTTAAAGACCTTAAATCTCAAAAAAGGCGGAATTGAAGTGGTATCCTGTCCAACCTGCGGAAGAACGAAGATTGATTTAATCGGACTGGCAAATCAGGTGGAAACTATGGTGCAGGAATTTTCTCTGGATATTAAGGTTGCCGTTATGGGCTGTGTAGTAAATGGTCCCGGAGAAGCAAAAGAAGCAGATATCGGCATTGCGGGAGGTAAGGGAGAAGGTCTTCTGATTAAAAAAGGAGAAATCGTGAAAAAAGTTCCTGAGGCAGAGCTTTTATCTGTGCTTCGGGAAGAACTTGAAAACTGGAAATAAGTATGGAGGCATTGTTTCATGGAGAAAGAATTTCTGGATGTGTTTCGAAATCTGGAAGTGGGAGAGGAACTTCGTGCGCTTTTGAAAGAAGTGGCAGTTACGAAGATTGCCGTAAATCCACCTAAAGATCGTATCCGAATTTATATCCGCAGCCGCCAATGGATTCATAAAAAGTATATTTATACCCTGGAAAGGGCGATTTCGCAACAGTGTTTTCCGGGGGTGAGCATGGAGGTAAAGGTGCTGGAGAAGTTTACCCTTTCCAGTCAATATACACCGCAGTTATTTTTTGAGGCGTACCAATCGTCCATGGCTCTGGAGCTTAAAAATTACAGCATTCTGGTCTTTAATATGTTCCGGAATGCTGTAATTACGTTTCCGCAGACAGATACCATGCACATACTTTTACAATCCACAGTGCTGGCGAAAAGTAAGGAAGATGAACTGGTACAGTATATAGAAAAAATCTTCTGTGAAAGATGTGAGTTTTCTTTAAAAGTAGAGACAGAATATGAGGAAATAAAGGAAAGTAAATTCCGAAAAAACAGCGATATCCGCATTGCACAGGAAGCGGCTCATATTGTAGAAATGTCCTCTCTCGGAAAAGAAAAAGAGGAGCTTGAGGAGGTAAAAGAAGAACCGAAGAAAGCTCCTGTAAAACAAAAGGAAAAAGAAAAGACAAAGACGGAGAAGAAAGAAGCGCCTGCAAAACGTGGATTTTCTGACTTTAAACGCAGTGTAAAACGCTCTGACAATCCTGATGTACTGTATGGAAGGGACTTTGATGACGAAGTAATTCCATTGGAAAACGTGCAGACAGAAATGGGAGAGGTCTGTGTCAGAGGAAAGATTATGTCCTTGGAAAAGAGAGAAATCCGAAACGAAAAAACGATTATTATCTTTTCTATTACCGATTTTACAGACTCCATTACCGTAAAAATGTTTGCCAGAAACGATCAGGTAGAGGAGATTACAGAAGGCGTTAAGGAAAAAGCGTTTGTAAAGCTGAAGGGAATTACCACTATTGACCGATATGACAGCGAGCTTACCATAGGCTCTGTTGTGGGGATTAAGAAAATTGCCAGCTTTGAAAACAGCCGTTCTGATAATTATCCAGAGAAGCGTGTGGAGCTTCACTGCCATACAAAAATGAGCGATATGGACGGGGTATCCGACGCAAAAGCCCTGATTAAACGTGCCTACGAGTGGGGACATAAAGCTATCGCCATTACCGACCACGGGGTTGTGCAGGCATTTCCTGAGGCGAACCACTGCTTTGACTCTTGGGGAGGCGTCGTTCCTCCAGAGGCAGATTTCAAGGTGATTTACGGTGTGGAAGCTTACCTTGTAGATGATTTAAAAGGAATTGTGCAAAACAGCAAAGGGCAGAGCTTACATGCGCCTTATGTGGTATTTGATATAGAAACCACAGGATTTTCCGCTTTAAAAGATAAGATTATTGAAATTGGTGCAGTGAAGGTGGAAAACGGAAGAATTACAGAGCGTTTTTCAGAATTTGTAAATCCGCAAATTCCTATACCATTTCGCATTGAGGAGTTGACCAGCATTAACGACAATATGGTAGCAGATGCACCTACCATCGATGTTATTTTGCCAAAATTTGAAAAATTCTGTGAGGGCTGTGTTATGGTGGCTCATAATGCAGAGTTTGATATGAGTTTTATTCGGAAGAATTATGAGGATATAGGTATTGAAAGAGAAGATACCGTGGTTGATACTGTGGGGATGGCAAGATTTCTCCTGCCCCAGCTTAACCGTTTTAAACTGGATACGGTGGCAAAAGCAGTGGGAGTTTCTTTGGAGCATCACCACAGAGCAGTAGACGATGCTTCCTGTACAGCCGACATTTTTGTGAAATTTATTGAAATGTGTGCAGAAAGGGATATTTTCAATCTGGATGAGCTGAATGAAAAGGGAACGGTTTCCGTTCATTCCATACAGAAAATGCCTACCTATCATGCAATTATTCTGGCGAAAAATGATGTGGGAAGAGTAAATTTGTATCATTTGATTTCAGACTCCCATTTGATTTATTACCATAGACGTCCCCGTATTCCAAAGAGCCTGTTTTTGAAATATCAGGAGGGACTTCTTATTGGTTCTGCCTGCGAAGCAGGAGAGCTTTATCAGGCTGTTTTGAATGGAAGACCGGAGCAGGAAATTGCCCGTTTGGTGAATTTCTATGATTATCTGGAAATACAGCCTCTGGGTAACAACGCCTTTATGTTAAAGAATGAAGACCGCTCGGATATTACTTCATGGGAGGACTTGCAGGAAATCAATAAGAAGATTGTAAAGCTGGGAGAGGCATTTAATAAGCCGGTAGTGGGAACCTGTGACGTGCATTTTTTAGACCCCGAAGATGAGGTGTATCGAAGAATTATTATGGCAGGAAAAGGCTTTGATGATGCAGATGACCAGGCGCCTTTATACCTTCGTACAACAGAGGAAATGCTAAAGGAATTTTCTTATTTGGGAAGGGAAAAAGCAGAGGAAATCGTCATTACCAATCCCAATAAAATCGCAGATATGGTAGAGAAAATATCGCCTATTCACAAGGGGAAATGCCCTCCTGTTATTGAAAATTCCGATGCCATGTTAAGGGAAATCTGTTACAGTAAAGCCCATGAAATCTACGGAGAAAACCTTCCGGAAATGGTAGAAGCACGTCTGGAAAGAGAGCTGAATTCCATTATTTCCAATGGGTACGCCGTTATGTATATGATTGCCCAGAAGCTGGTTTGGAAGAGTAACAGTGACGGATATTTGGTAGGTTCCCGTGGTTCTGTTGGTTCTTCCTTTGCAGCTACTATGTCGGGAATTACAGAAGTAAATCCTCTAAGTCCACATTATTATTGTGCCAAATGTCACTACGCAGATTTCGACTCCGAGGAGGTGCGGGCATATTCGGGAAGAGCAGGATGCGATATGCCAGATAAGAAATGTCCTGTATGCGGAGAGCCGCTGGTAAAAGAAGGATTTGATATTCCTTTTGAAACCTTCCTTGGATTTAAAGGAGATAAAGAGCCTGATATTGACTTGAACTTTTCCGGTGATTATCAGGGAAAAGCGCACCGTTACGTTGAGGTTATTTTCGGTGCGGGGCAGACATTTAAGGCGGGAACAATCGGTACGCTGGCAGAGAAAACAGCTTTTGGTTATGTCAAGAACTATTATGAAGAACGTGGACAGAGAAAGCGTTATTGCGAAATCAACAGAATTGTGCAGGGCTGTACAGGGGTAAGACGTACCACAGGACAGCATCCGGGAGGAATTATTGTTCTTCCCATCGGATGGGATATTGAGGAATTTACACCGGTTCAGCACCCTGCAAATGATATGAACAGCGATATTATTACTACGCATTTTGATTATCATTCCATTGACTCCAACCTTTTAAAGCTGGATATTCTGGGGCACGATGATCCAACCATGATACGTATGCTGGAGGACCTTACCGGCATCAACGCCAGAGAAATTCCGTTGGACTCAAAAGAGGTTATGTCCTTATTTAAAAATACAGATGCGCTGGGTATTACACCGGATGATATCAGAGGCTGTCCTTTGGGCTGTCTTGGTATTCCGGAGTTTGGTACAGATTTTGCCATGCAGATGTTAATTGATGCCAATCCGACTTCTTTTTCTGATTTGGTTCGTATTTCCGGTCTGTCTCACGGAACAGACGTGTGGCTGGGAAACGCACAAGATTTGATTAAGTCCGGAACGGCAACCATTACCACCTGTATCTGTACACGAGACGATATTATGATTTATCTGATTAACAAGGGCTTGGAGCACGGACAGGCATTTACCATTATGGAGAGCGTGCGAAAGGGTAAGGGATTAAAGCCGGAATGGATTGAAGAAATGAAAAAACATGATGTTCCGGACTGGTATATTGAGTCCTGTAAAAAGATTAAATATATGTTCCCGAAGGCCCATGCGGCAGCGTATGTTATGATGGGATGGCGAATTGCCTATTGTAAAATCTTCCATCCGCTGGCGTATTATGCGGCATATTTCAGTATTCGTGCAACTGCTTTTTCTTATGAGCTGATGTGTCAGGGAAAAGAAAAGCTGGAATATTTTATGGACGATTATGAGAAGCGAAAGGATACATTGAGCAAAAAAGAGCAGGATACTTACAAAGATATGCGAATTGTGCAGGAGATGTATGCCAGAGGCTTTGACTTTGTTCCCATTGATATTTATAAGGCAAATGCACATACATTCCAGATTATAGACGGAAAGCTGATGCCTGCGTTGGATACCATAGAAGGTCTGGGAGACAGGGCAGCGGATGCCGTGGTGGCGGCGGCAGAGGAAGGAAATTTCCTGTCCCTTGATGACTTCAGAAATCGAACAAAGGTTACGTCCTCTACTATTGATTTGATGAATGATTTGGGATTGTTTGGAAAATTGCCGAAGTCTAATCAGATGTCGTTGTTTGACTATCAATAATTCTATTTTACACAAACATGGCTTTACCAAATACAGCCACAGTTATTCCAAAGCAAACTCGGTCATTTTCTTGTTTTTCTGCGCCGCCAATGGATGTTTTGTCCGCCAAACTCGTGCTCACGCACTCGGACACGGCTTCCAAAACATCACTGTGCTCGAAAAACTGCGAAAATATCCCGATGGTTTGCTTATAAAATAGCTGTGGCTTGTATTTTGGAAGACAGAAGTTATTTGTGCAAAATAGTATAATGTAAACTTTAAATGGAGTTGGAAACAATGAAAAAAATTTTGATTATTGATGATGATATTTATATCAACGATATGTTAGAAAAAGTTTTGATACAAGAAGGATACATGGTTTCTCATGCCTATTCCGGAACAGAAGCGTTGTTATTTATGCAAAATAATACTCCTGATTTAATACTTCTTGATTTAATGCTACCGGGGCTGTCCGGCGAGGAAGTATTACCTAAAATATCGGATATTCCGGTAATTGTTATGAGTGCAAAAGTCGATGTAAAAGATAAAGTAGCGCTTTTATTAAACGGAGCTGTTGATTATATCACAAAACCATTTGATATTGATGAATTGCTGGCAAGAATAATTGTACAGCTTCGTAAACTAGACAAAGCTACTCATTCAGAAAAATTGGTATTTGATGAGATTTTTCTTGATATAACAACGCATGAGGTTCGTGTTTGTGACCAAGAGGTAAAGCTAACCAAAACGGAATTTGCTATATTGAAGCTTCTTATGGAAAATCCAAAGCAGATTATAACAAAAACGATTTTGCTTGACCGAATTAGTGAAGATACGCCTGACTGCATGGAAAGCTCATTACGAGTTCATATCAGCAATTTGAGAAAGAAATTGCGTGAAGCTTCAGGAAAAGATTATATTGAAGCGGTATGGGGAATTGGATTTAAAATGGCAGAATAAAATCTTTACACTTTCTTTGCACTTTTCTTAACAGCTTCCTTAACAATTATTGATTAGAATAGCATGAAAGAAAAGCAAGGAGGATTAGAAACAATGGAATATATTTTAACAGCGAAAGATTTGACAAAAGAATATCGTCATTCTGCAAAAGCATTGAATAGATTTTCTATTCATGTTCCTAAAGGAGCAATTTACGGATTTGTTGGGGAAAACGGAGCCGGTAAAACTACGTTTATCCGTATAATATGTGGGTTGCAAGCACCGACATCTGGAAATTATTCTTTATATGGGGTTAAAAATACAGATAAGAATATTTTGAACTCACGAAAAAGAATAGGAGCTGTTATCGAAACACCATCAATTTATTTGGATATGACGGCAAGGGGCAATTTGAAACAACAATATCAAATTCTTGGATTGCCTTCCTATGACGGAATTGATGAATTGCTGCAACTTGTAGGATTGGATAATACGGGAAAGAAAAAAGCAAAACATTTTTCTTTAGGTATGCGTCAAAGATTAGGAATTGCAATGGCACTGGCAGGAAATCCGGATTTTTTAATTCTCGATGAACCGAGCAATGGACTTGACCCACAGGGAGTAATTGAAATCAGAGAATTGCTTTTAAGGTTAAACAGGAAGAAACAAATTACCATATTGATTTCAAGCCATAATTTGGATGAACTTTCTCGTATAGCTACACATTATGGTTTTATTGCAAATGGCAATAAGGTAGAAGAAATAACCGCAAAAGAATTGCAAAAAGTATGCCGAAAATGTGTAAAACTTACAGTAACAGATACTGATGTATTGGCACGTATACTTGATATAATGAATATTGAGTATGAAATACTCTCTGACACAGAAGCAAATATTTATGGAGAAATTCCTGTTTCGGAACTGACATTAAAATTAGCGCAAGATAATTGCTATATTACGTCTATGCACGAACAGGCAGAAACATTAGAAAGTTATTACATCAATTTAGTAGGGGGTGTAAATCATGAGTAAATTGTTATATGCCAATTTTTTCAGAATGGTGAAAAATAAATTATTTTTAATAGGCATGGGATTTATGTTTTTGGCAGGAAGCTTCTTATGTTTCCAGCAATATAGGCAGTTAATAGGGTATCATGCGCAGGTAAAATTGGATAGCACATTTTTTGTGTATACTTTAATGATTGGCGTAATAAGTGCAATCTTCTGCTCTTTGTTTGTTGGTGTTGAATATAACGATGGGACGATGAGAAATAAAATTATTGCAGGACATAAAAGAACAGAGATTTACTTTTCAAATTTGATTGTAAATATCGTTGCTTCCTTTTTAATGTGTGTGTCTTATATGTTGGCAAATGTAATTGTTGGAATACCGATGATTGGAACATTAAGGATTTCTACAACCAAAACTTTGCTTATTGTTGTGGGGAGTCTTATTACAGTCGTTGCGTTTTGTTCTATCTTTACTATGATTAGTCTTTTGGTTTCCAATAAGGCAATCGCACCTATTATATGTATTCTGTTTGTGTTTTTATCCATTGAATTTTTAAATGAGGTACAAAGAATTTTAGATAACCCTAAAATATGGTATGACGGAACAGTAAATACTGCGTACGTGGGCGGGAGAGAAAGAGAGCAGCTGGAATTTATTTATAATGTACTTCCGGCAGGACAGGAAATGCAATATGCAAGAAAAAATATAAAAAATATGAATGAAATGAGTCTGTATTCTGTCGGTGTTACGGTAATTACAACAGGGATAGGTATTTTCTTTTTTAAGAGGAAGAATATTAAATAGAGGTATTGATTATGAACGTTTGGGTATGTGTATTGATTTTGTGTTTGCTTGCTGTTATAGGAATGCTTTTTGTTAAAGTATATCTTTTGAAAAAATCGGCAAGAGAAATAAATAAGGCTTTTGCCGAAAAAATAAGGAATGATACAAATACCCTTATACAAATATCCGGTCATGATAAGGATATGAGAGAGTTAGCTTCTTCTCTTAATACACAACTTAAATATTTCAATCAAAGCCGACAAAAGTTTGAACATGGAGATTTGGAATTAAAAGAAGCAATTACAAACATTTCTCACGATTTAAGAACCCCGTTAACTGCTATCTATGGGTATTTGAAGCTGCTGCAAAATGAGGAATGTTCAGAAGCGGGAAAAACTTATCTGACGGCGGTAGAAAATCGTACAAAGGCTATGAAACAGCTTACGGAAGAACTATTCCAATATACGTTGGCAGCATCTGATAGCGAGAAATTGATGATAGAAGCTATAAATTTGAATGGTATTTTAGAAAGCTGTATATCTTCCTATTATGCGGTATTAAAACAAAACAATATTATTCCGGAAATTAAAATACCGGATAAAAAAGTATTTTGTATGGGGAATGAAAATGCTTTGACTCGTGTTCTGGGAAATATGATAAGTAATGCGATAAAATATAGTGATGGAGATATGAAAATCACGCTGTCAGAAAATGGTGAGATAACTGTTTCCAATATGGCTTATGGGTTGGATGAGATACAAGTCGGAAGATTGTTTGACCGTTTTTATACAGTAGAAACTGCCAGAAAATCAACAGGATTGGGGTTGGCAATTTCTAAAACGCTTATTGAGAAGATGAATGGAAGTATATCAGCAAAATACGAAAATAATAGGTTAAGTATTCACATTTTTCTCCCAGAATACTAAAATTTTTCTTGGCTCGGTTTATAATAATAAAGAAAACTGCTGTATTAAGCAAAACCAGAAATATGGATACATTTTATCGGATTTGTCAGATAAAATGTATCCATATTCTCGATATAAGCAAATATTACATTGTTTTTTCATAAAGACCGGAATATACCTTCTTGTCCAGCCGTAAATAAATACTGTATAAAATCATCACAAATAAACCGATTACCGCTATAATTATCCATACGGTACTGAATGGATAGTAGTCGATAAGTGTTCCTATTACATAGTTACTTAAAACTCCGATTAATCCGGCGAAGCTGTTGGTAATACTTAATACTCTGCCACGATGTGTGTCCGGTATTCTCTTTGTAAGGTAAGGTGTTTTTGATATAGAGCCGAATATTTCGCCTATGGTAAAGAGTATCATCCCCACAATCGCAATGATAAAATAATGATTTAAAAAGATAAAAAAGGCAAGTCCCAATGACTCTAATAGCTGTCCAAAATACATAATTCGGATATCGATTACTCCGGAAAGCTTTTTGGTGAATATCGGCGTGCCTATTACCACAACAACGGCATTGATGCTTGTTAAAATTCCAAATTTAAAAGCTCCTGAACCATGAAAGACTTCCTCTATATGTAAAGGCATCAAAAAGTTAAATTGATTATAAATCAGCGCAGCTATACCGGAAATAACAAATAGCAGAAAAAATAATTTTCGTTCAGAAAAAACCTTGAATATTGAGCCGGTTTCACCTTTCTCATATTCGTTCATTGCTTTAGTATCCTGATTATTAGCTTTTACATTCTTAATAAAAACCAATAGCAGCAACGTACTGCTTATATCTGCCAGACCGTTAATGAAAAAAGAAAGGCTGAGATAATGATTAAATAAAATGCCGCCGATAGTCGGAGCTAAAACCAATCCTAAATTCATTGAAAGGTAATTCAGGGAATAGGCTCTTTCTCTATCCTTGTAGGTTGTCAAGTCAGCAATCAGGGCATCATAAGCCGGCTGTTCCATTGCCTGAAATAAGGAGGCAATCGCTAATAAATACAGCGTTGTCATGGACATTGGCAATACAGCGCAAACGAAATAGAGGCTGTTTCCGATTAAGTCAAAGGTAACGATGATATGCTTTTTATTATATTTGTCAGCCATCTTACCTCCCAGCAAGTAAAACGGTCCCATAAACATAGAAAACATCATCATATACAGACCAATCGTCTGTCCGTTCAGTCCCAATTTTTCACTCATTATCAAGGTAAGCATGGGCCATATTAAAGCCCCCATACTTGTCATGACTTTACCAAAAGCCAATACATAGATTTCTCTTGGCAAATGGCTGTACATTGAAAAATGTTTTTTTAGAAATCCCATAGGCATTATTTCCTTTACGTTCTGACAATATTTGCAAGTACCATATAAAAAAAGAGTTATCGCATTAAGTACATCTCAAGAATATCTATACATTTTATGCTCGACAAATTTGCTAAAAGTGTATAAATATTTATGAAATACTTAATGTGACAACTCTGGTCATAAAAAATTAGAATTTCTCTCCTGAGAGTAATTCGTAAGCTTCTACATATTTTTCAACAGTTTTGTCAATGACTTCTTCCGGCAGAAGGAAATCGCTTTCCGGATTTGCTTTCAGCCAGTCACGAACGTACTGTTTGTCAAAGGAAGGCTGTCCCTGTCCCGGTTTGTAGCCTTCTAATGGCCAAAATCTGGAGCTGTCCGGTGTAAGCATTTCATCGCCCAGAACCACGTCTCCGTTTTCATCTAAACCAAATTCAAATTTTGTATCTGCAATGATAATATTTTTTGTCAGTGCATATTCAGCACATTTTTTATATAGTGCGATTGTGTAATCACGAATTTTTTCTGCGTATTCCTGTCCACGTCCCGGATATAATTTTTCTAAGGTTTCAACTGTATCTTCAAAGGAAACATGTTCATCGTGGTCACCGATTTCTGCTTTTGTAGTTGGTGTGTAAATCGGTTCAGGCAGCTTATCGGACTCCTGTAATCCTTCCGGAAGCTTAATGCCGCATACAGTCCCGTTTTTCTGATAGCTTTCCCAGCCGCTTCCTGTAATATATCCACGCACGATGCACTCAACAGGGAGCATTTCCAGTTTTCGGCAAAGCATAGTATGTCCTTCGAACTCCGGCTGCTGGAAGAATTCCGGCATATCCTTTACATCTGTTGAAATCATGTGGTTTGGAACAATATCCTTTGTAAAATCAAACCAGAATTTTGACATTTTTGTAAGGACAACACCTTTATTTGTAACTGTGTTTTTAAGAATGTAGTCAAATGCGGAAATTCTGTCTGTTGCATAAATTACTAATTCTTCTCCAATGTCATAAACCTGACGTACTTTTCCTTCTTTAAATGGTTTGTACTCCTGCATGTGTTTTCACCTTTCTTCTTATATAATTATAATTTGAACCGCTTTTATTGTAACAAATTTTTGAAAAAAAGAAATAGTATTTCCAAAAAAAGTATAAAATCTTTTAAACTTCTCCCAGAACCTCAGAAAGAGCCTGTAAAAGCTCGTTGTTTTTTTCCGGACTCATCATGCAGAAACGGATGAAGGAGCTGTCCAGAAATGGGAATGTTGAACAGTCACGTATCATCAATCCTCTGCGGATACAGTAATCGAAAACCTGTTCCGAAGTAATGTTTTCCTTTAAGATTTTTACAAGGAGGAAGTTGGAACAGGAAGGATATACCTTTACACTTTTCCATGAGGATAAAGTTTTAAAAAGTCGTTCTCTTTCTCCGGAAATTAAAGCTCTTGTCTTATCAATATATTCTTTATCTGAAAACATAATACAGCCGGCAATTTCTGCAAGACTGTTAATTGTCCAAGGATTTTTCTTTGTGTTAATATATTTTAAAAGGTCAGGATTTCCTGTTACTGCATACCCCAGACGCAGACCGGGAGCTGCAAAAAATTTGGAAATTCCACGTAGAACAATGAGATTATTATAATTGTTGGTAAGAGGAATAGAAGAAATTTTGCTGTCTAAAGGAGCAAATTCTTCATAAGTTTCATCTACCATAACACAGGTTCCATACTGGAGACAGGTATCTAAAATTTTTCGCATATCTTTTCTGGTAATGGCAGTGGATGTAGGATTATTAGGGTTACAAAGCACCAGTAAATCAATACTGTCATTTAAATGTGAACAAAAATCAGAGATATTGATTTGAAAATCATTTTCTTCCAGCAGAGGATAATAGAGAGTTTGTCCTCCTTTTAATGCAATTTCGCGCTCGTATTCTGAATAAGTAGGGCCTAAAATTAAGGCTTTTTTTGGATTTGTTGTCTGAATAAACAGAGAGATTAGCTCGGTAGAGCCATTTCCCACAATAATATTTTCAAACTGAGCACCGGTATAGTCACAGATGCTTTTACGGAGTTTTGTATAATCTCTGTCAGGATAGTTTGTGATAGCGTCAATGTGAGTGGAGAGAGTATCTCTTAAAAGAGGAGAGATACCAAGAGGATTTACATTGGCAGAAAAGCTGGTGATATCTTCTTTTTTTATATGATAAATTTCTTCGATTTTCTCTAAATCGCTTCCGTGGAAGTGGTCTTTATGTTTCAGCATGAAATAGCCTCCCTTTTTGTATTAAAGTTGCACAGCAATCCATTGTAGTGTATAATCCATAGTAGCAGAATATTGTTAATTGTTCAATAAAAAGAAGACGGAGTAAAGGTGATATTTTGAAAACACGAATGGATCAACTGATAAACGGAAGATTTGAATACGATGTACCGGGGCTTATCTTATCAACAGAAAAAATTGCATTAAAAATAATGCCGGAAGAAAAGCTCAGGGGTGAATTAGAATTTGCAGCAGAAGACAGACGAAAAATAAAAGGAATGGCATATTCGACACATAGACGGTTTCTTTTGGGAAAAGAAAAATTTGCAGGAGAAAAAATTATTCTGCCTTACGGAATAGATGCCAAGGGGCTGAAAAGCGAAGACAAAATAGAAGGAGAGATTGTGTTAAGCACCAGTATAGGAGAATACAGGGTGCCTTTTTCTATTGAAGTAAGGAAAACACAAGTGCGGACTTCTCAGGGAACCGTGGGGACACTGGAAGAGTTTGTTGCTCTTGCAAAGGAGGATTTCCGAGAGGCATATCAGCTTTTTGTGGAAAAATCATTTCCACAGCTTTTAAAGGGAAGAGAAGAGTTGCTGCCTTATTATGAAGCAATGGTAAAAATGCCTGCTCCTTATCAGAATTTAGAAGAATTTTTAATCAAAGCAGGCTTGAAAGAACCGGTTTCTCTAAGTCTGGAAAAGGAAAAGCTGGAGCTTTACGAGGTACAAAGCTCTTTAAAAGATACCCTGCGGATAAGACGCAGCGGATGGGGATTTTTAAGAGCGGAAATTACGGTATCGGGAGATTTTCTGGAGGTAGAAAAACAGGTTATTCATGACGGACACTTTATCGGCAGTGTATATGATTTGGAGTATATTATCCGCAAGGAATGTCTGGGAAAAGGGAAAAACTTTGGCAGAATTTCCATTAAAACCGTATACGAAACCATTACTTATGAAATTATGGTGTCAAAAAGCAATCGAATACAGGTGGACGTAACCGCTTATGAGAAAAGAAAAAAGCTGGAAGCGGCAAAAGCTCTGTTAGAACTTCAGCTGGGAAAGGTGACTGCTTCAGAATGGTGCGAGAATACAAAGGCTCTTTTAGATGAATTAAAAGAAAACGGTTATTATTCTACGGAATGTCAGCTTTTTGAAGCTTATATGTGGGTTTTAAGCGGGAGAGAAGATGAAGCAAGACGACTACTGGACTCTTTGGAAAACAATCAGAGAGTGAAGGACGAAGAAATTTTAGAAGGGGCATTTTTGTACCTTGACGAAATTTCCCACAGAAGCACACAGCTGAAAGAAAAGACAGCAGTGCGTCTGCATCAGCTGTACCAAAGACGTGTGGACAGCTGTCTGTTATTATACATGATTTTTGAGATGGATGAAGAAGTTCTGAGAACCCAGTCCAGAAAGATGTTCTTTTTAGAGGAACAGTATCGAACAGGCTCAAGAAGTCCGTTTTTATATCTTATGGCGTGTAAATTGGGCGCAGAGGACGGCTCTGTTTTCCGAAAAATGAATCATTTTACTGTGCAGGTTTATCGCTTTGCACAGAAATACGGAATGCTTACAGAAGAAATGGCATTTCGTGCAGTGGATTTAGCAGGACAGTTGAAGCGTTTTTCAAAACCGGTGTATGAAATTTTAACTTATATTTATGAGAAGTATCCTTCAGCGTTGGTCATCAAAGGCATTTGCCAGTTTGTGATGAAAGGCGAACCGAGAAAACTGGAATATTTTAAATGGTATGATTTGGCAGTGCGTGCAGAACTGAAAATCACAGGCTTGTACGAATATTATATTGAAACTATGAGCAGGAATTACCAGAAGATACTGCCAAAGGTCATCCGTCTGTATTTCGGCTACAATAATACATTAAGCGACCAGAGAAGAGCATTTATTTACAGCAATATTATTCGAAATAAAGAAACAGACAAGGAAACCTATCAGGCGTACAAACAAAATATGGAGGCTTTTGCCTGCGATAAGATTAAAGAAGGCAGAATGAATGAAGATTTTGCAGTGGTTTATCAGGAGTTTTGTGTAAATTCCGAAGATGAAAATGTGCGTGCGGCATTGGCAAAGGTTTTATTTACTTACAGACTTTATTGTGACGACCCGAAAATCTGCAAGGTCATTGTCCGCCACACTGCAATGAAGGAAGAACAGGTGTACCTGTGTACCGACAGAACAGCCTATATCTCTCTTTATACACAGGATGCGGCAATCTTATTTGAGGACAGCAGCAAGCGCAGATATGCAGGGACAGTAGATTATAATCTTCACAAGCTTTTAGATATTGAAGAGCTGTCGGGAAAACTGGCAAAGGACGGGCAGAGATATGCGGGAATGCTTTTACACACCTGTGGGGAATTAAAGCACGAAAATCCTATTACAGAAGAGAATATTTCCAGCTTTGAAGCCGTTTTAAAGCAGGATATCTTTGAGGAGGATTATCGGCAGGAAATCCGTAAGCGTCTGCTTCTTTATTATGAGTCACAGATGGACAACCGGAATTTAAGGGAGTCCTTGAAGGAGATGGATTTTAAAGCTTTTGCAAAAGTAAACAAAAGCCTGCTGGTTACGATTTTGGTAAAACAGGATATGTTTGTGGGAGCTTATGATTTAATCTGCGAATACGGATATGAAGATGTGGATATGTCGGTTCTTTTAAGAATGTGCAGCAGAATGATTTTGAATTTAGAGTTTGAATACGAGGAAGAATTGCTGCTTCTGGCGGGATATATTGTAAAATCCGGTATTTATGATGAAATTCTTTTAAAATATATGGCGTCACATTTTGAAGGTCCTGTACGGGAGATGACAGAACTGTGGAAGCGTGTCAGAGGTTTTTCTCTGGACTGCTATGCTTTGGAAGAACGAATTCTTCGGTACAGTATGTTCACCAGAATTTATTCTGAGCAGGGGCTGGAGGTTCTGAAAGAGTATATACAGCAGGGCGGAAATGAGCATGTTGTTTTGGCTTACCTGACTTTTGAGTCTTACGGCTATTTTGTAGGCGGAAAAGAAACAGGGGAAATCCTGTTTGACGTACTGGAAAGCCTTGTGAATAAAGAAACAGAGAGTGATATTATTTGCAGGCTGGCTCTTTTGAAGCATGATACCAAGCAGAAGGAATGGGATACAAAGAAAAAGCAGAGAGCTCAGAAAATTTTGGAGGAATGTAGAAGAGAAAGGCTGAAATTTGAATTTTTCCAGAATATGCCAAGGGAGCTTTTGCAGGCATGCCAGATGGAAGATAAAATGTTTGTGGAATGTAAGGCAGGACCGGGAGCAAAGGTTACGCTTTACTATCAGGTGGAGAGAGAACATGTGATTTCCGAAGAAAAAACAGAGCCTTTAAAAGAACGGTATCAGGGTATTTATAACAAAGAATTTATCTTGTTTTACGGAGAAAAGCTTTTGTATCGTTTTGTAATCGAGCGAAACGGACAGACATGGGAAATTCCACAGCAGATTTTACAGGTAGAGGCTACGGAAGCATACGGACACAGTAAATATCAGTTGTTAAATCGAATGTTAAAGCTGTTAGAGGAAGGAAAGACAGAAGAGCTTTCAAAGCTGGAGCAATCTTATTTGAAACAGGAAAGACAGGTGGCACAATTATTTGAATTGCTGGATTAAGGGGTGAAAGAAATGAACGAAACGAGAAACATTATAGTAGGGCTGGAAATCGGAAAGCTTCAATCACAGCTTTGTTATTACGACAGGAAAGAGAAAGAGCCGATTTCTGTTTCTGTAAAGGCAGGGAGCAATCAGTATCTTTTTCCCACCCTGTTATCCGTAAATCCGGAAAAGGAAATCTGGCACTACGGGCTGGAGGCAGAATATTTTTCAGCCAATGAAGGGGAAATTGCAGTAAACGGGCTGTTAGGTATATGGGGAGAGGCAGAACCTGTCCGTGTAGGAGAAAAGGTTTTTGAGGCTGCCGAGCTTATGGAAGCTTATTTAAAAGGCGTATTATCTCTTTTGGGAGTGGGAGAGCCTGTAAGACAGATAAAGGGGCTGATGATTACCGTTCCAAAGCTGTCTTCCGCTATGGTACAGGTGGTTTATGAGGCAGCCGCAGGCATGGGATTTTCCAGAAATCAGATTTTTTTGCAGGATTATGATGAGAGCTTTTATTATTATGTTATGAACCACAGGAAGGATAATTGTACAAGAAAAATCGGCTGGTTCTTATTTGACAATAATCAGGTGTCCTTTGCAAGATTGGTGATGGACAACCAGAAAAGACCGGCAATGGCGTATATTGAGCATGGAATTACAGCGGAATTATCCACAGATCCGGTAAAGAGAGATGAGGATTTCTACCGTTTAATTGACCGTTCCTGTGGAAAAGATCCTTATTCCAGTATTTATATGGTGGGAGAAGGATTTGATCAGGAGTGGGCAGTGCGTTCTGTTCCGTTTTTGTGCAGAAATCAGAGACACGTTTTTTATGGAAATAATCTCTATGTAAAAGGGGCTTGCTATGGAGCCAGAGAAAAATGCGATGAAGGAATTTTAAAAGGATATTTGTATCTGAGTCCTTCTCTTGTGCAGAATAATGTGGCAATGGAAATGCTGGTAAACGGTTCTCCAAAGACTTATCCTTTGGTGGAGGCAGGGAAAAACTGGTATGAAATTCATACAGAGCTGGAGCTTATTTTAGATGAAAAAGAGGATTTGGAATTTGTAGTGACACCTATGGAGGGCGGAAGCAAGACCAGATTTAGTATGAAGCTTCCGGGACTCCCCAAAAGACCGAATAAAACCACAAGGTTAAAAATTTGCATATCCTACGAGAGCAGTGAAACCTGTGTGATTGTTGTGGAAGATATGGGATTTGGGGAAATGTTTCCCTCTAATGGAAATGTGTGGACAGAGAAAGTGTCATGGTAAAGGAGGACAGGAATGAGCGGATATATTTTATGTCAGTTAAAACGAGCAGAAATTCCCTATTATATCGAGAATATCAGCACAAATATTTATAGCATTGAGGAGCTGTGCTACTATTTTTACCATAACATTTATCTTCTGGATGAAAGTATTTTAAACGAGCATCTCTGTGACTGGATACGGAAGGAATTCGGTCTGGAGAAATTATATCGCCGTCTTTACAAGGTATTGGAAGAAGATATGGGAACAGGAGAATTTATTCTCGCTGTATTTAAGGAAATCAATTATCTGACACATCAGGAATTTAAGAAATTAAATGAGCAGATTTCTCTTTTGGAGCAGCAGCCCAAGATTCTCCGTGAGAAGAAAAAGGGAGATTATCTGATAGAAAACAAAATGTATGTAAATGCTGTGAAGATATACGAAAATGCTCTTTTAAAAGAAGATAACGAGGGGCTGGGAGAACAGTTCCGTGGCGGCATTTATCACAATATGGGATGCGCTTATTTGCATTTGTTTCAGTTTGAGGAAGCAGCAGAATGTTTTTTGAAAGCCTATCAGTTTCTGCATACAAAGCAGGTGCTTTCCCATTATCTTATGGCGTGCTGTATGGGAAATCCGGAAGAATTTTCGGGCATATGTAACCGTATGGGAGCTTCTCCCCAGATGCAGGAGGAAATAAAAGAAAAGCTGAAGGAAGCCGGTGAAACGGTGGAGGAACCGCAAAATCAGGAGCCGGGAAAATGTTTAGAAGGTTTTATTAAGGAATATCACAGAAGCACAGGATTTTAGGGAATGGTTTTTTTCGGGACTATTTTCGTCTTGTGTTTTTAAAGGTAATGATATATAATCCAGATGTATTACACTGAGTAAGTATAAGAAAGCAGAGGTAAGAAGAATATGAGTACAGACAGATATGTAAGCCCATTATCCGAACGTTATGCAAGCAGAGAAATGCAGTATATTTTTTCTCCGGATATGAAATTCCGTACATGGAGAAAGCTGTGGATTGCTTTGGCTGAAACAGAAAAGGAATTAGGTTTGAATATTACCCAGGAGCAGATTGACGAATTAAAAGCCAATGCCGACAACATCAATTATGAGGTGGCAAAGGAAAGAGAAAAACAGGTTCGTCATGATGTTATGTCCCACGTTTACGCTTATGGAGTACAGTGTCCGAAAGCAAAGGGAATTATTCATTTAGGTGCAACAAGCTGTTATGTAGGTGACAATACAGATATTATTGTGATGACAGAAGCGTTAAAGCTGGTTCGTAAAAAGCTGGTGAATGTTATTGCAGAACTGGCAAAATTCGCAGAGGAGCACAAAGCGCTGCCAACACTTGCATTTACTCATTTTCAGCCTGCACAGCCTACAACCGTAGGAAAGAGAGCAACTCTTTGGATGCAGGAATTCTTATTAGATTTAGAAGATTTAGATTTCGTACTTAGTACCATGAAGCTGTTAGGCTCGAAAGGAACAACAGGAACACAGGCAAGCTTTTTGGAATTGTTTGACGGAGATCAGGAAACTATTGATAAAATCGACCCGATGATTGCACAGAAAATGGGATTTAAGGAATGTTATCCTGTTTCCGGTCAGACTTATTCCCGTAAAGTAGATACAAGAGTTTTAAATGTGCTGGCAGGAATTGCTGCAAGCGCTCATAAATTCTCCAATGATATCCGTCTGCTTCAGCACTTAAAAGAAGTAGAAGAGCCTTTTGAAAAGAGCCAGATCGGTTCCTCTGCTATGGCATATAAGAGAAACCCGATGAGAAGCGAAAGAATTGCGTCTCTGTCCAGATTTGTTATGGTAGATGCGTTAAATCCTGCCATTACATCTGCAACACAGTGGTTTGAAAGAACATTGGATGACTCTGCAAATAAACGTCTTTCTGTTCCGGAAGGCTTCCTTGCCATTGACGGTATTTTAGACCTTTGCTTAAATGTGGTAGACGGTTTGGTTGTATATCCAAAAGTTATCGAAAAACGTTTAAGAAGTGAACTTCCATTTATGGCTACAGAAAATATTATGATGGATGCTGTAAAAGCAGGGGGAGACCGTCAGGAATTACATGAAAGAATTCGCGAGCTTTCTATGGAAGCAGGAAGAAATGTAAAAGTAGAAGGTAAAGATAACAATCTTCTGGAACTGATTGCTGCTGATCCGGCGTTTAACATGACACTGGAAGAGTTGCAGAAAACTATGGAGCCTGCAAAATATACAGGACGTGCGGCAGTTCAGGTAGATAACTTCTTAAAGAAAGTAGTTCATCCTGTTTTGGAGGCAAATAAAGAGCTTCTGGGTATGACAGCAGAAATCAACGTGTAAAATACAACAGAAATGAGAGGACATGATATGAAACAGGAAAAGAAGGGGAGAGCTTCGGCGCTTTTACCCATTGGAATATTCCTTGTCATCTTTATCGGTGCGGGAATTATTTCCAATGATTTTTATACAATGCCTGCCATTGTGGGATTTTTAATCGCTTTGGTTGTGGCGTTTTTACAGAACCCCAGAGTGCGTTTTCACGATAAGATTTCCATTATTTCTAAAGGTATCGGAGAAGAAAATATCGTGACAATGTGTCTGATTTTCCTTGCTGCCGGTGCTTTTTCCGGTACGATTAAGGCAGCTGGGGGAGTAGAAAGTACTGTAAATTTAGGGCTTTCTATTATGCCGTCATCTATTGCAGTAGTAGGATTATTTATTATCGGATGCTTTATTTCTGTGTCTATGGGAACATCTGTGGGAACCATTACGGCAATGGCTCCTATTGGTGTGGGGATTGCAGAAAAAACAGGAATTGCTGTGCCGATTTGTATGGGTGCCATTGTATGCGGCGCTATGTTTGGTGATAATTTATCCATGATTTCTGATACAACAATTGCAGCTGTTCGAACACAGGGATGTGAAATGAAGGATAAATTCAAGGAAAATTTCCTTATTGTATTGCCGGCAGCAATTATAACAGCTGTTATTTTCTTCTTTATTGCCAGTGGAAACGCAGGAAAAATTGATGAAGAGCTGAATTATGAAATTGTAAAGGTAGTACCGTATCTGGTAGTGTTGATTGGCGCATTAGTGGGAATTAATGTGTTTGTTGTTTTGATTGCAGGAACGGTTTTATCCGCTATTGTAGGTGTGGGAACAGGAGCCTTTGCCATTGGAGAAGTATTCCAGAAAATGGGCGAAGGAATTACCAGTATGTATGACATTACGGTTATTTCCATTATTGTAGCTGCTATTGTAGCTTTGGTAAAGGAATACGGCGGAATTGAATTTATTTTGAATGTGATTAAGAAGCGAATTAACGGACCAAGAGGTGGAGAATTTGGTATCTCCATTCTGGCATTGCTGGTAGACTGCTGTACAGCAAATAATACAGTGGCAATCGTTATGTCAGGTCCCATTGCAAAGGAAATCAGTGAGGAGTTTGACGTATCACCGAGAAGAAGCGCTTCTTTACTGGATATTTTCGCATCGGTAGGACAGGGAATTATCCCTTACGGAGCACAGCTTTTGACAGCGGCAGGACTTTCTGCATTGTCTCCGGTACAGATTATGCCATATCTGTTTTATCCGATTTTGATGGGTGTCAGTGCGGTTTTGTTTATTCTGTTTAGAAGAAGAACGACAAAATAAAAAACAGCAATAGGTTATGTGGCCTATTGCTGCTTTTTTATTTTACTCCGAAATCCAATAATTGCCGAACAGCATTTTTCTTACTTGTGAAATGAACAGCATGAAAACCAAGTGCTCGTGCTTCAGCGATATTGTCCATTAAATCATCAATAAAGACGGCTTTCTGTGGAACGATTTCAAAATCTGTAATCAACTTTTGATAGATTTCCGGTTCCGGCTTTATGCAGTGTATTTGCCAAGACATGTATCCTCCGTCTACAAGCTTTAGAAAATCCAGTTCTTTTGTACATCGGTCATAAACAGGTTTCGCAAAGTTGGATAAAATATAAATTTTATATCCTCGTTTTTTTAAATAACTCAGCCAGTCTTTTGTGTAAGAATAGGTAGAAATGGTTTTTCCCACAGCATCAAAGGTTTCACGAATTTCTTTTTCGTAATCAGGTGCATTGGAAATAAAAGTCTGTAAAAGTTCTTCTTCTGACAGAATTCCACGGTCTGCTTCCGCCCATTCCTTGCTGAGAAAAACAGCTTTGGCTACGGCAGTTCCCGTTTTTTCATCATATCCTAATTCTTTTAAGAGTTTCTTCCAGTCATATTTTGCAAGCACATTGCCAATATCAAAAATCAGCGTATCGATTTCGGAAGCTTCCGCAGAGATTTTGGGTATTTCTTCATCCTTGGGGTGTGTCCATTTGTATACCAGCATAAAAGCATACAAGAGAACAGGTATCACCACAGTCGCATAAAGAGATGCCATAAGCATGCCGCCTGTTTTGGAGTGGTCTGTCAGGGATAAAATAAAGGTCAACACGTACATACCCACTAAAAGACCGACTCCGATGATTGCAAGAAGTCGTTTGATATTTTTCACTTCTTAATCTCCCTTACTTGTAATATCTATTGTACTATTATAATAATTTTCGAGGGTATCGTCAATGTATAATGAGAGAATTTTACAATATGAACATGAAACTATGGGAAAAGAAATAAGAGATTTGCTGTATAGGTATCAGGGAAACATTTGGCTTGACAGCGTGGGAAGGAGCTTTGATGACAGAGAAATTTACAGAATAATTGTGGGGAATAGAACAGCAGAAAAGAAAATTTTATTTACAGGAGCCATTCACGGAAGAGAATATATGACAGCAAAGCTTCTGGTAAAACAGACGGAGCATTTTCTTCAGTATATGTGCGAAGGGGGGAATGAGGATTTTGATGTGGCAGTACATGTAATTCCTATGGTCAATCCTGACGGAGCAGCGCTGTGTCATAGGGGCATAGAGGGAATTAGGAAAAAAGAATTAAAAGAAAAGCTTTTGAAAATAAAGGAAAAGGAAGATTTTGTTAGGTGGAAATCCAACGCAAGAGGCGTGGATTTAAACAGAAATTTTGATGCTTTTTGGAAGGAATATTCCTGTGAAAAACAAAAACCTTCTGCGGAAAAATATAAAGGCGCATATCCGGAGTCAGAGGTGGAAACAAAAGCACTTACAAGGCTTACAAGAAAGGAAAAATTTCAGGCAACCATAAGCTATCATTCCTCAGGAGAGGTGATTTACTGGGATTTCGGACAGCAGGGAAAATTAAGGGAAGACACCAAGAAGCTGGCAAAAGTGATAGGAGATACAACGGGATACGAGATAATAGACGGGTGGGATAAAATAGCACCGGCGGGATACAAGGACTGGGCGCTTCTGGAAATGAAAATTCCCAGTGTTACCATAGAAATCGGAAAAGGGGACTCCCCGCTTTCGGAAAACGAATTTCCTGAAATATGGGAGAAAAATAAAGATATCTGGAAGAATATTCTTCGTATTATGTAGGAGAATGAGGGTGCTTTCAAACACCCTCAAAAAGGGGAGGATAAAGTATTTCTACTTTTTCTTTTGTTGTCTGCAGGGAGGGATGCGTCTTTGTATCATCTCCCTGTGGACTATTTGTAGTATAGACAGAAATTGAAAAGTTATACAAAAATAAAAAGAAAATAAAAAAAATTTTACTTTACTCTCTCACTGGTTTCTTATATACTGTATCCTAATAAATTATAAGAGAAGGGAGTAAGACACTGCACAATGGATGAAGATGACTGTACCAATAAGGAAAATCCTTCTGTACATCTGATGTTGCGCTGGATAGGCGTAAGCCTGTATTTGCGGGAATGAGAAAAAAGCAATCAGATATCAGATTATTTAAGGAGGAAAGAAATTGGGAAGTACAATTATTTTTATGATTTTATTACAGGTAGTATTGATTTTATTAAATGCGGTTTTTGCATGTGCGGAAATTGCAGTGATTTCCATGAACGATAATAAAATGGAAAAGATGGCGGAAGAAGGAAATAAAAGGGCGAAGCGGCTTGTAAAGCTTACAAGTCAGCCGGCACGTTTTCTGGCAACGATACAGGTGGCAATTACCTTGTCCGGTTTTCTGGGCAGTGCTTTTGCAGCAGAGAACTTTTCCGATGTGCTGGTAAAAGGTATTCAAGGACTGGGAATTGCTATTCCGGTTCAGGTTTTAGAGTCTGTTTCCGTTATTTTAATTACCATTGTGTTGTCTTATTTCACACTTGTATTTGGAGAACTTGTTCCAAAGCAGATTGCCATGCGAAAAGCAGAGCCCTTTGCTCTTGGAATTTCAGCTTTGATTGACGGAATTTCAAAGATTTTTTCACCTCTGGTGAGCTTTTTGACATTTTCCACAAACTCTGTTTTAAAGCTTTTAGGCATTGATACAGACAAAGAGGAGGAACAGGTCAGCGAAGAGGAAATTCGCATGATGGTTGATGTGGGAACGGAAAAGGGCACCATTGACTGTGAAGAAAGAGAATTTATACAAAATGTATTTGAATTTGATGATTTATCCGCAGAGGAGATTGTGACACACAGAACCGACGTGGTGATGCTGGATATGGAAGATGACATGGAAACGTGGAGAGAAACCATTTACCATACCAGATATACCATGTATCCTATCTGTGAAGAAACAGCGGACAAAATTATCGGTGTGTTAAATGCAAAAGAATACTTCCGTCTGGAAGATAAAAGCCGCAGCGTTGTTATGGAGCATGCAGTAAGCCAACCATATTTTGTGCCGGATACGGTAAAAGCGGACGTGCTGTTCCGAAATATGAAAAAGAAAAAATGCTCTATGGCAATCGTACTGGATGAATATGGTGGAATGACGGGAATTGTAACCTTAAATGACTTAATCGAACAGCTGGTAGGGGAACTGGAAGAGGATACCTTTCCCGAGCTCGAGCCTTTGGAAAATGGGGCATGGAAGGTGAGAGGAACGGCATTGCTGGAGGAAATGTCTGAAATGCTGGCAATCCCACTTCCAAGTGAGGAATATGATACCTTTAACGGTCTTGTATTTCATGCGTTGGGGAGTATTCCGCAGGATGGTACAGAGCTGTCTTTAGAAATTGACCGATTATGTATCACAGATATGAAAATTCATAATCATAAAGTCGAGAGCGCAGTTGTCACTATAAAAGAGACCTCTGACACGGAACAATCCGAAGAGGAAAGAAAGTAAGGATTGAAAAAAAGCTGATTTTCGTATATACTGTATCTGTTGAACCAAATGGTGAAATATGAAAATAAAAACAAAAGGCAGGTAAGATACATGGCATTATTACAGGAATGGAGAGATATGGCATACTCTCAGCAGGCTGATAGAGCACAGCTGCAGAAATTCTGGACAGAGTACTTTTTAATTGAAAAGGGAATTTACGAAAAACTTCTCAGCAATCCAAATGAAGTTGTAAAAGGTACAGTAAAAGAACTGGCAGAAAAATTCGATGTAGAATTGATGTCTATGGTAGGTTTCCTTGACGGTATTAACGACAGCTTGAAAATTCAGAACCCAATCGAAGAAATGGATGAAAATACAGAGGTAAATTTAGGATATGATTTAGAAACTCTGTATAAAAACATGGTAGATGCAAAAGCAGACTGGTTATACGAGCTTCCACAGTGGAACAGCATTTTCTCAGAAGAAAAGAGAAAAGAACTGTACTTAGAGCAGAAAAAATCCGGTACTGTTGTAAAAGGTCCTAAAATCGGACGTAACGACCCATGTCCATGCGGAAGCGGTAAGAAATATAAACACTGCTGCGGAAGAAAATAAATAAGTGATAAAGGAACAGAATTTTTTATCAGATACAGGGCAGGCTGTTTGGTAAAAGGTTCTGTTTTTTTACACAAGAAAAATTTTATTATTGTAGGAGTAAAAAAATGGCAGGGATTTGTTTTCTTTTAGGATTTATCAGTGTGTTGTATTTTCTGGGGATTTGGAGGATGACGGGATTGTCTTCGAAGTTTCCGTTGGTGTGGCTGTTGATTGGCGGCGGTTTTTTTCTGGCGGGAAGCTTTATTTATTTTGGAATAGAAATTCCGGTATGGTTTAGTGGTCTTATCGGAATTTTTCTAGGTGGATTTCTGCTATTATTGGTGTTTTCGGAGTGCTTGATTATCAGCGCCATGAGACAAAAAGAAGTGAAAAATCTGGATTATATTGTGGTGCTGGGAGCGCAGGTACGGGGAAATGTACCTAGTAAGTCTTTACAGTATCGTATTGATAGAGCAGAGAAATATTTGAAGGAAAATAAAAAAACAAAGGTAGTTCTTTCAGGTGGAAAAGGGGAAGATGAGGGGATTTCGGAAGCACAATGTATGGCAGAGGAGCTTGGCAGAAAAGGAATTGCATTTAATAGGCTACTTTTAGAAAAAAAGTCCAGAAATACAGAGCAGAATATTACTTTTACCATTCCAATCATTCAACAAGATAGTAAAAAGGATTTAAAAGAGTTGAAAATCGGAATTGTTACCAATGGATTTCATATTTATCGTGGCAGCGGAATTGCTCAAAAGAAAATGCAGTGTAAAGTTTATGGAATTGCTGCTAAAAATTCCCGCTTTTTACAGGTGAACTATTTGCTTCGGGAATTTTTGGGAGTGATAAAAGACAGGCTTGTGGGAAATTTGTAGAAAAAGAGGTTGACAAGTAAAAGATATAGGATATATTATGTGGATAGAAAGAGAACACGTTGACGAGACGAGTAAAATGTGGAAGGTCACAGAGAGGAGTGTGTATGCTGAAAGCACTCTGTCACGGAAGCATTTGAAAACTACCTCTGAGTGGCCCTAATCCGGTCCGGTGATTCCGTTATCATCAAATGAAGTGGTTAGTAAAGCATTCGCTTTTAACAAAAAGGGTGGAACCGCGGATATAGATAAGATAATCCGTCCCTTGCAGTCAGAAACAGGCAGCAGGGGACGGAGTTTTTTTATTTCATAGAGAAACAAACTCCTTTCCTGCAAAAGAAAGAGAGGAGAACAGAAATGATTGTTACATTAAAAGATGGTTCAAAAAAAGAATATGCAGAAAGTAAATCTGTATATGAAATTGCATTGGATATCAGTGAAGGTCTTGCAAGAGCAGCCTGTGCAGGTGAAGTAAACGGAGAAGTAGTAGATTTAAGAACACAGGTGTCTGAAGACTGCGAACTGAATATTTTAACAGCAAATGATGAAAAAGGTCTGGCAGCTCTGCGCCATACAGCATCTCATGTGTTAGCTGAGGCTGTGAAGAACTTATACCCAGAAGCAAAACTGGCAATCGGACCTTCTATTGATACAGGATTTTACTATGACTTTGACCATGAGTCTTTCAGCCGTGAGGAGTTAGATGCACTGGAAAAAGAAATGAAGAAAATCATTAAAAAAGGTGCTAAAATTGAGCGTTATACAATGCCACGAGAAGAAGCTATTAAATTCATGGAAGAAAAAGGCGAGGACTACAAGGTAGAACTGATTAAAGATTTACCGGAAGGAGAAGAAATTTCCTTCTATTCTCAGGGAGATTTTGTAGATTTATGTGCAGGTCCTCATTTAATGAGCACAAAGGGAGTAAAAGCATTTAAACTGATTTCTTCTTCAGGCGCTTACTGGAGAGGCGATGAAAAGAACAAAATGCTTTCCCGTATTTATGGTACAGCTTTTAGTAAGAAAGATGAGTTGAATGAATATTTAGAGCAGTTAGAAGAAGCGAAAAAAAGAGACCATAATAAACTGGGACGTGAAATGGGCTTGTTTACAACCGTTGATGTTATTGGACAGGGACTTCCTCTTTTAATGCCAAAAGGCGTAATTATGCTGAAAGAGCTTCAGAGATGGATTGAAGATCTGGAAGATAATGAATGGGGCTATGTTCGTACAAAAACACCATTGATGGCAAAAAGTGATTTGTATAAAATTTCAGGTCATTGGGATCATTATAAAGAAGGTATGTTTGTACTGGGAGATGAAGAAAAGGATAAAGAAGTCTTTGCACTTCGTCCTATGACATGCCCATTCCAGTATTATGTATACAAAGCAAATCAGCATTCTTACAGAGAATTACCTATTCGTTATGGTGAAACTTCTACTTTATTCAGAAACGAAGATTCCGGTGAGATGCATGGACTGACAAGAGTTCGTCAGTTTACTATTTCTGAAGGACATTTAGTTGTAAGACCGGATCAGATGGTAGAAGAGTTTAAAGGCTGTCTTGCATTGGCAAAACATTGTCTGGAAACATTAGGTGTAGAGGAAGATGTTACTTACCATTTATCAAAATGGGATCCGGAAAATAAAGAAAAATATATTGGAGAGCCGGAAGTTTGGGAAGAAACAGAAGGACATATCAGAAATATTCTGACAGAGCTTGGTGTTCCTTTTGTAGAAGATGTAGGAGAAGCTGCTTTCTACGGACCAAAGGTAGATATCAACGCAAAGAACGTATACGGAAAAGAAGATACCATGATTACGATTCAGTGGGATGCACTTTTGGCAGAGCAGTTTGATATGTATTATATTGATGAAAATGGTGATAAGAAACGTCCTTATATTATCCACAGAACTTCTATGGGATGTTATGAAAGAACACTGGCATGGCTGATTGAAAAATATGCCGGATTATTCCCAACATGGCTGTGTCCGGAACAGGTTCGTGTACTTCCTATTTCTGAAAAATATGGAGATTATGCAAATGAAGTTCAGAAACAGTTAAAAGCAAATGGAATTCGTTCCAGCGTGGATAATCGTTCTGAAAAAATCGGTTATAAAATCAGAGAAGCACGTCTTGAAAAAGTTCCTTATATGCTGGTTGTGGGAGCAAAAGAGGAAGAAGACAAAGTAGTATCTGTCAGAAGCCGCTATTTAGGCGATGAAGGACAGAAACCGTTAGATGAGTTTATTGATGCAATCTGCAAGGAAATCCGTACAAAGGAAATCCGTAAAATTGAAGTAGATGCTCAGGGAAACAGAATTGAAAAATAGAGTATAGAATGGCAGAAAAGGGAAATACTATCACTGATAAATGAAAATTCAGGAGGTAGGAAAATGCCATTATTAAATTGTACTGTTAAAAGCTGTTTGTATAACAAAGATGAATATTGTGCAAAAGGTGATATTCTGGTAGATGGGAGAACTGCAAAGATGTCAGAGGGTACATCTTGTAAAAGCTTTGTGGAAAGAAAAGAAAATGCAAGCAATAGCTGTGGATGCGGAAGTGCAACACCTCACATTCAGGTAGAATGTAAAGCCTGTGAATGTACTTTTAACAAAGAGGAAAGATGTGATGCAGAGGAGATTACCATCGCAGGAAGAAATGCATGCAAATGTTCTGATACAGAATGTGGAAGCTTCTCTGTGAAATAAACAGTAAAATAGCTTTAAACTGACAGCCGGTATGGAGAAAAATCTGTACCGGCTTTTTTTCGCCAACAAATACTTTGCAAATTTTGAAAAAGTATGTTATGCTAATAACGCATCAGTACGGATTTTGAAAATTTCGAGATTTTAACTCAGGTCAATTCAGACAAAATATTTCCAAATAACTAATAATTGAAGAAAAGGTATAGGTCGGAAAGGAATATAGAATGAGAGAAAAATATGAGTCCCTGTCACTTGGAGCATTAAAGGAAGTGGCAAAAGCCAGAGGCTTAAAAGGAATTTCCACATTGAAAAAAAGTGAGCTGGTAGAGCGTATGGTAGAAGAAGACCAGAAAGAGAAAAGTATGGAAAATAAAACAGTTGAAACAAAGAGCGCAGAAAACCAAACGGAAGAAGCAAAAAGCTCCAGAGCGCCGATGGAGCAGTCTGAATTAGACAGCGGTATTACGGTAAAAGGAATTTTAGAGGTATTGCCTGACGGTTACGGATTTATCCGAAGCGATAATTATCTGCCGGGAGAAAATGACGTGTATGTGTCACCGTCTCAAATTCGCCGTTTTAATTTGAAAACAGGAGATATTTTAAAAGGAAATACAAGAGTAAAAAGTCAGAATGAGAAATTTTCAGCGCTTTTATATGTTACGCATATCAACGATATCAAAGCTAATGAAATACATCGTTTGAACTTTGAAGATATGACACCGATTTTCCCAAACGAGCGTCTGCATTTGGAACGTCCGGGCGGAAGTATGGCTATGCGCATTACGGATTTGGTGAGTCCTATCGGAAAAGGACAGAGGGGAATGATTGTATCTCCTCCAAAAGCAGGTAAGACAACACTTTTAAAGGATGCGGCGAAGTCCATTTTAAAGAATAATCCGGAAATGCACCTGATTATCCTGTTAATCGATGAACGTCCGGAGGAAGTTACCGATATCAAAGAGGCAATTAAGGGCAAAAATGTAGAAATTATTTATTCTACATTTGATGAGCTTCCGGAGCACCATAAACGTGTGTCTGAGATGACCATTGAAAGGGCAAAACGTCTGGTAGAACATAAAAAAGATGTTACGATTTTCATAGACAGTATTACCAGACTGGCAAGAGCCTACAACCTCACAGTGCCGCCAAGTGGACGTACCTTGTCCGGTGGTCTTGATCCGGCAGCGCTTCACATGCCAAAGAGATTTTTCGGTGCGGCAAGAAATATGAGAGAGGGCGGAAGCCTTACTATTTTGGCAACAGCGCTTGTAGATACAGGCAGCAAGATGGATGATGTGGTATACGAAGAATTTAAAGGAACGGGCAACATGGAACTGGTTCTTGACAGAAAGCTTCAGGAAAAGAGAGTTTTTCCGGCTATTGATATTGCCAAATCAGGGACAAGGCGTGAAGACCTGCTTTTAACTGCTGAGGAACAGGAAGCAGTGGACATTATGCGTAAGGCATTAAACGGTATGAAGAGTGATGAAGCCACAGAAAATATCTTAAATATGTTCGCAAGAACAAAAGATAACGCAGAATTTGTTCAGACAATCAAAAAACAGCGAATTCTTTCATAAAGAATAGAGGATTTCGGGAATAACACTTGCAATTATTATGAGAATATGATATACTGCAAAAGCTGTTTGAATTTGAAAACGCAATAAAACAATATAAATAATAAAAATATATAAGAGGTGAATAAAATGAGAGAAGGAATCCATCCAAATTATCAGGAATGTACAGTAACATGCAACTGTGGAAATACATTTAAGACAGGTTCTACAAAGTCTGAGCTCCGCGTGGAAGTTTGCTCTAAATGTCATCCTTTCTATACAGGACAGCAGAAAGCTGCACAGGCTCGTGGACGTATTGATAAATTTAATAAGAAATACGGCATGAATAAATAAAAGGTAGGAGAGGCTGAGGTTTTAAAACTTCAGCCTCTTATTGTGTTTGGAGGAAAACATGAAATCATCAAACATTGGTGGACAGGCTGTAATGGAAGGAATTATGATGCGCCATAAAGACGTATATTCTGTTGCAGTCAGAAAGCCGGATAAAGAAATAGAAGTAAAGGTTGAAGACTATAAAAGCGTTGTAAAATGCAAGAGCCTTCAGAAGCTTCCTATTCTGCGAGGCGTTTTTAGCTTTATTGACTCTCTGGTGGTAGGAACAAAATGCCTGATGTATTCTGCCACTTTTTTTGAAGATGAGGAAGATTTGAAAAAGAGAGAGCAGCTGGAAGGGGAAGAAAAGGAAAAAGAGCTGGCAAAGAAAGAAAAGGCAGATAAGGCTTTGATGACAGGAACGGTTATTTTGTCTGTTGTGCTGTCTGTGGGATTGTTTATCGTTCTGCCGTATTTGTTGGCAAGTCTGCTTCGGAACATAGGCGTTTCCGAAACAGGGGTAACATTGGCAGAGGCAGGAGTGAGAATTGTTCTGTTTTTAGCCTATATGCTGTTGATTTCCAAAATGCAGGATATACAGAGAGTCTTTATGTATCACGGAGCAGAGCATAAATGTATTAACTGTGTGGAGAATGGTCTTCCGTTGAATGTAGAAAATGTTATGAAAAGCTCAAGATTTCATAAGAGATGCGGAACCAGCTTTTTGTTTTTTGTTATTATTATCAGTATTATTTTCTTTTTGGGATTTTTTGCAGTAGTTCCTATAAAAACTATGTGGCTTCGTGTGCTGGTTCGTATTTTACTGGTTCCGGTTATTGCAGGAGTTTCTTATGAGGTTATCCGATTGGCAGGAAACAGTGATAATTCGGTAGTGGCATTTTTCTCAAAACCGGGTATGGCACTTCAGAAGCTTACAACAAAAGAACCGACACCGGATATGGCAGAAGTAGCAATTAAGGCAGTGGAAGCGGTGTTTGACTGGAAAGCTTATCTAAAAGAGAATTTTCCAGATGTGAAGATAGACGAGGAGTGCTGATGAAGACATACAAGGATGCTTTAGAGTATGGGAAACAAAGGCTTCTGGAATGTGAAATAGAAGATGCAAATCTTGATGCATGGCTTCTTTTAGAATATGTATCAGGGATATCCAGAAGTTGGTATTTTGTACATGAGGATGAAGAAATCAGTGAGAATGATATAGAGGAATATCAAATTCTGATTGAACAGAGAGGAAAGCATATTCCGTTGCAGCAGCTTACAAAGGAAGCTTATTTCTACGGAATGAAATTTTTTGTAAATGAAAATGTATTAATTCCCAGACAGGATACGGAAGTACTGGTAGAACAGGTTTTAAGTTTGTCAAAAGAAAAAGAAAATCTAAAGCTTCTGGATATGTGTACAGGAAGCGGCTGTATTTTATTAGCATTGCTGGCGAATTTAAAGCAGGCATCAGGAACAGGTGTAGATTTATCTGAAAAAGCCCTTGAAGTAGCACAGAGAAACAGTAAAGAATTGGGAATAGAAGTTTCTTGGGTGCAGAGTGATTTGTTTGACAAAGTGTCGGGGAGTTATGATATAATCGTTTCAAATCCGCCGTATATTGAAACTTCGGTCATTGAAGGTCTGATGGATGAAGTGAAATTGTATGAACCTCGTATGGCATTGGATGGAACAGAAGACGGACTGTTTTTTTACAGGGAAATTACAATGCAGGCAGGAAAATATCTAAAAAATAATGGGATACTGGCTTTTGAAATCGGCTATAATCAGGGAAAAGCAGTATCGGAATTTATGAAAGAGAATGGATATAAGGAAGTTCAGGTTTTGCAGGATTTGGCAGGACTTGACAGAGTAGTTACAGGAAGAATTGAGAAGGAGGAACAACATGTTTGATAAATTAGAGGACATTTTAGTCCGCCTTGAAGAAATTTTAAATGAGTTAAATGAGCCTACAGTGGCAAATGATACCGCGAGATTTCAGAAGCTTATGAAAGAGCAGAGCGAGCTTCAGCCTATTGCAGATGCGTATACAGAATATAAAAACTGCAAGGAGACAGTAGAGGACAGCTTGATGATGCTGGATGAAGAGTCTGATGAAGAAATGCGTGAAATGTTAAAAGAGGAGCTTTCTGATGCGAAAAAGCGTATTGAAGAATTAGAGCAGGAATTGAAAATTCTTCTTTTACCGAAAGACCCTAATGATGACAAAAACGTTATCGTGGAAATTCGCGCAGGTGCTGGCGGTGATGAGGCTGCTTTGTTTGCGGCTGAGATTTACAGAATGTATGTAAAATACGCAGAGTCTCAGAACTGGAGAACTGAAATGTTAAGCTTAAATGAAAACGGAATTGGCGGTTTCAAGGAAGTTACATTTATGATTAACGGACAGGGAGCTTATTCCAAGCTGAAATATGAAAGTGGAGTACATCGTGTACAGCGTGTACCAGAGACAGAAAGCGGCGGACGTATTCATACTTCAACCATTACTGTTGCGATTATGCCGGAAGCAGAGGAAATTGACTTTGAACTGGACTTAAATGATTGTAAGTTTGATGTTTTCAGGGCATCCGGAAATGGTGGACAGTGTGTAAATACAACAGACTCCGCAGTGCGTCTGACACATATTCCTACAGGTATTGTAATTTCCTGTCAGGATGAGAAATCACAGTTAAAGAATAAGGATAAAGCTTTAAAGGTATTGCGTTCCCGTCTGTACGATATGGAACTTCAGAAACGTCATGATGCAGAAGCAGAAGCAAGAAGAAGTCAGGTAGGAACAGGGGATCGTTCTGAAAAAATCAGAACATATAACTTCCCACAGGGACGTGTGACAGACCATAGAATTAAGCTCACACTTCATAAACTGGACAGTATTATGAATGGAGATATTCAGGAGGTTATTGATAACCTGATTGCAGCAGACCAAGCGATACGCTTAAGTGGCTTAGAAAAAGATGCCTAAATCCCTTGATTTTACTGGATTTGTGGGAAAGTAAGGTATCCTGTATTTTATAAAAAGTAGAGTAGAAATCGGTTTTACAGATGAAATTGTAGCCGATTTCTATTTTTTTGTCATTCAAAGACACACTAATAGCCCCATAGAAACAACCCCTAAAATCTGATATTGACATCTCTGTTCCTCAGAGTTACAATGCCAGACAATCCAATGGTGTTAGCCAGCTCATTGTATTTGACTGAACCCATTGGAAACTGTTATACTATATCAAAGATTATTTAAAGAAGGAAGTGTTGTTATGTGTGATGTAAAGAAATATGAAAAATTACAACCAGAAGATACATTACAACTTGTACTAGAGGCTGAAACAGAAGAACAAAAGGAGTTCTATGAAATGGTCGGAGATTTCTTACTTCAGAAAAAACAGAGAGAAGTAATTGAAAGGAAACTGTTTTGATAAAGAGATACATTATACTAGCCGGTGTCAACGGTGCAGGTAAATCAACCCTTTATGAGACACTGATTGTAAATTTTACAACTGTAATATTGTAAGTCCAAGTGCTCAATATTCAGAAATCAAAAATGCGGAATTTAAAAAATGCAAATTGATTAAATGAATTTTATGATAAGATGAATGATATAATAATAAATTTGTAGTTTATTATACGGGGAGAATAAGAGATGGCATCAATATTAGTTTTAGAAGACGAAGACAGCGTAAACAGAGGAATTGAATTTTCCCTGTCCAGAGAAGGATATGAGGTTTCCAGCGCAAAGTGCATACAGGAGGGTTGGGAATTATTTTTGGCACATCCTTTTGAAATGATTATCTGTGACATTAATTTACCGGACGGAAACGGACTGGATTTTATCAGAAAAGTGCGTGAAAAAAGCAACGTATATATCATTTGTCTCACTGCCTTAGACCAAGAATTTGATCAGGTTATGGGATATGAAGCGGGAGCGGATGACTATGTGACAAAGCCGTTTAGTTTGTCTGTATTATTGTTGAAAGTGAATGTGTTTTTCAAAAGAACAGAAAAGAAGCGGGCAGAGCTTCTGGAGTCTGGAGAATGGAGCTTTTCCATTGATGAAATGACGGCAAAGAGACGGGACAGTGAGGAAAATATAGAATTTACAAAGAATGAGTGGAAAATGCTGAAATTGTTTTTAGATAATCCAAAGCAGATTTTATCAAAAAACCAGATTTTACAAGGTATTTTTGATTTAGACGGAGAGTTTGTAGACGAAAATACTGTGGCAGTAAATATCCGCAGACTCAGAGAAAAAATAGAAGAAAATCCGGGCAAGCCGGAATATATTCGCAATGTAAGAGGACTTGGCTATATATGGAACAAGGAATGTATCAAGAGATAGAAAATCAAAGAAACGACAGGATAAGGATTTTGCGAAAGCTGCTATTGGGGGGACTGCTCTTTTTACTGGGGTGGTCGGCAATTACCGGAATGGAGTATCATTCCTATAAAGAAAAACTGGCGTTGGCGGCTCAAATGACGAGAGAAGAAACAGGCGGACAAACGCCTTTTGAAATTTTAAAAGGTGAGCCTGTTGATATAAATGTAAAAGAATTTCAGAAGCAATACGGCTATGAAAGACTGGAAAGCAATATTTATGGTAAAGAGTATCAGCAGAAAAGAATTTTCACAGGAATAATTTTGTCTCTGTGCTATCTTGTATATGCAGGAGCCATTTTGCATGAGTATAAGTGCTCAAAGAGAGAAATGCAGGAAAGACAATGGAAAATAGCAGAGGCAGTGGAAGATATTGATAAGGGGAAAGGGATTTTAAATTTAGAAATCAGCAATCCTGCTTATGAAGCTTTGGAGCGTTTGGACAGTCACACTCAGAATGTGCTGCGAAAAGCCCAAGATGAAAAAGAGAAGACAAAGGAAATGGTAACGGATATTTCCCATCAGTTAAAAACACCCATTGCTGCTTTAAAATCCTGTTTTGAGGTGCTGGAAAGCGAAACGCTCACCCAGAAGGAACGCAGAGAATTTGAAAAGCGTATGGAAAAGCAGCTTCAAAATCTGGAACAACTGTCTGCGGTACTGGTTAATATTTCCAGAATGGAAGCGGGATTGATTGATATTTCCCTGAAAAACGGAAAGATTTTCGAAACTATTTTAGCAGCCGTAAATGGGATATGGGAAAAAGCAGATGCAAAAGCAATAGAAATTGAGATGGATATTTGTGAGGAAATAGAAAATCTGGAAATCATGCACGACAGCAAGTGGTTGAAGGAAGCAATTTTAAATATTTTGGAAAATGCAGTAAAATACAGTGAGCCGAATACAAATATTGTAATTATGGTTAAGAAATGGGTGAATTTCCTCAGAATAGAGATTGCAGATGAGGGCGTGGGTATTCCGAAAAAGGAATATCATAAAATTTTTCAGCGATTTTACAGAGGTGAAAATGAATACGTGCAAAAGGAAGAAGGCAGCGGCGTAGGACTTTACCTTACCAGAAAAATTGTGGACGCACACAAGGGAATGGTTTTTGTGGAAAGAAAAGAGAAAAAACAGCGGGGAAGTGTATTTGTGATACAGCTTCCGTATGAAAGTCTTACGAAAATGTAAGACTTTTTTCTATGAATTGAAAGAATGATGAAAGAGTCGTATTTTATACTTTCAGCATCATCAAAAAGAAAGGGCGATAGAGTATGGATACAATTTTGAAAACAAAAAATTTATGTAAATATTATGGAAACGGTGAAAATGAAGTAAAAGCATTGCAGGATGTAAATATTGAAATAGAGCGTGGAGAATTTGTTGCAGTTGTAGGAAAATCCGGTTCAGGAAAAAGTACGCTGTTGCACATGCTGGGCGGCTTAGACCATCCCACAGACGGAAAGGTATACATTGGAAAGAAAAATATTTTTTCTTACAAAGAAGATGAGCTTGCAGTTTTTCGAAGGAGAAAAATCGGATTTATTTTTCAGTCTTTCAATTTAATCTCCTCTTTGAATGTATGGGAGAATATTATTTTTCCGATTTCCTTAGATGGAAAGAAAATCGACGAAGCATTTTTAAAAGATATTATACAGACATTAGGATTAGAAAAGAAATTACATAATTTGCCAAATACCTTATCCGGCGGGCAGCAGCAGAGAGTTGCCATTGCAAGAGCCATTGCATCAAAGCCGGAAATCCTTTTGGCTGATGAGCCTACGGGAAATTTGGACTCCAAGACAAGTGCGGAGGTTATGGGAATGTTGAAAATGTCTGTGGAAAAATACGGACAGACCTTAGTAATGATTACTCATGATGAAGATATTGCTCAGATTGCAGACCGCATTTTAGTAATTGAGGACGGAAAGGTGGCTGAATTTTCATGAAAATGCTCACAAGATTAGCTTTGAATAATAATAAAAAGAATAAGGCAAGAAGTATTTTGATTATGCTGGTTATCTTTTTAAGTACCACATTGCTGTCAAGTATTGCTCTTATCTGCTATGGCAGTCTGAAATATCAAAAGGACAATGTGAAGGAATTATACGGAACTTTCTACGGAGCTTATAAAGGCGTATCGGAAGAACAGATTGCAGAAATGCGGAAAAGAAGCGAATTTACGGAAATCGGAAAATCTGCCGTATGCGGTGAAGTGGAAAGTGAAGCCACAGTCTCTTTGCAGTGGATGAGCGAAGAAGTAGGGATGATGACAAATCTGAAAGAACAGTTGGAAGAAGGAAGTTTTCCAAAAGCACAAAATGAGATTGCCGGTGAAAGACGTTTTTTTCAAAAATTGGGATATGAAAATGTAAAAATCGGAGATGAGATTAAGCTTTCTTATCGAAGAAGTAATCAGGAAAAATATCAGGAAACAACTTTTGTTGTCAGCGGTATCATCAGAAGTATTTCAGAAGAACTGGAAAATCAAGCATACGTAGGGTATGTTTCCGAAGATTTTTATACGACACATTTTTCTGAAAATGCAAGACGCTATATGGCATATTTTTCTTTGTCAGAGGATTTGGGACTGAATTCGGAAACTGCCGAAATAGAGGCAAAAGAGTTAGCCGAAAAATGTGGCATTGATGCGGAAAATGTAGCAATGAATAAAACCTATTTATTCTTTGTACTGTCTCCGGATATGGAAAGTATTATGGGATTTATTTTGATTGCTATTGTGGTTGTAATTTTCTCTGTGCTGGTTATTTACAACATTTTTCAGGTAGGAATTGTGGAGAAAATACAGGAGTACGGCAAAATAAAAGCCTTAGGCGCTACAAGAGGGCAGATGAAAGCTTTAGTATTCCGTGAAGGTATGATGCTTTCTGTTATTCCTACACCGCTGGGTATTCTGGCAGGAATTGGTATAAGTTGCCTGTTTATGAACTATTGGATAAGCAATATGGCGCCTTTTGGAGCAGAAACAAAGATAAGTGCAGCATATATTTCCGTGCCTTTGCTTCTTCTGTGTGTGCTGGCGGTATTGGCAACGGTATGGATTGCCTTGAAAAAACCGATGAGCACAGTGAAAAAGGTATCTCCTGTGGAAGCATTTCGCTATCAGGGAGAGGGAAAGAGAAAAAAGGGTATTCGTAAAGGATATGCTGTGATGAGCCCTAATCGTATGATGATGGCAAATCTGGCAATGAACAAAAAACGTACTGTGGGAACGATGTTTACCATGGGTTTATCCTGTGTGCTGTTTGTGGTAGCGGTTAATTATACCAGAAACGTGGATATTGAGTATGCTGCAAGGCAGGATTTGCCCTTTGGACAGTTTCAGATTGATTTATCTTATTCCACCACGGATACAGCTTATCCTGAGAATAATTTAGACTCTGTTTTAAAAGAAAATCCGTTAGATGCACAGCTTGTAAAGGATTTAAAATCCATTGAAGGCGTCACAGAAGTAAAAATCGGAAAGCAATTATACGCTCATGATGAGAAGGGAGAACTTCACTCCATCGCTGTTTTAGACCGCAAGCTTTTTGAAAAGGAGAGCAAAGGTGCAGGCGTATTGGGGACAGTAGATTATGAAAAGGCATCAAAAGACAATGCAATTTTCAACGGCTGGTCTCACTTTATTGCAGATACCGGATATGAAATCGGAGATACCGTTTCCTTTCAGTTAGGCGGAATGCAGGGAGAAATCCCTTATCAAGGTGAATTGCAGGGAGCTTTTGGCTCAATCAACGGTGATTGGGCAATTACAGAAGATACTTATAAAAATCTGGGATTTGCCGATGCAGAGGAAAATATCGGAACAATCTGGGTAGATTGCAAAAAATCAGAGAGTAAAAATGTAGAAGCCGCCATAAAAGAGCTTTTGGAAAACAAAGACCATTATGAATTAAGCAGCTTTGAAGGGGAAGTGGAGTCTCTCGACTCAATGATGGCAATAATGAAAATCATGGGTTACAGCTTCCTGCTGTTAATCGGAATGATTACTTTTATGAATATGGCAAATACCATGATTTTAAATGTTATTACAAGAAAGAGAGAGCTGGGTGTATTACAGGCAGTGGGAATGACAAATCAGCAGTTAAACAAGATGCTGAGAAATGAAGGTCTGCTGTTTACACTGGGAAGCATAGTGATTTCTCTGGTTGTGGGAATTCCTGCGGGATATGGACTTTTCCTGTATGGAAAGGAAGCGGGGCTGACAGGATTTGACGTTTATCACTTCCCGGGTGTGGAAATTTTAGTCATGATTTTTGTCTTGGCAGTTCTTCAGATTGGCTTATCCTTTATGCTCAGCAGAAACGTGAAAAAGGAGTCACTGATTGACAGAATTCGATATTAAGTTACTCTGGAATTTTACAGAAGTACGGAAGTCAGAAGGTGTACAGTGTTTATAGTGCTTAAATTGACGTACAAAATAACTGATGTTTTCGTATCCATTATTGAGTGCAACTTCCGTAATAGGTGCAGTAGTTTTTAGAAGCTGAGCAGCAGCTTGATTAATACGATATTCATTTAAGTAGGCAAATGGTGTTTTGCCTACTTTTTCTTTGAAAAATTTGCAGAAATAATTTTTATTCAGAGGAATACATTCTGCAAGAGCTTCCAGTGTTACAGGCTCCATATAATGCTTTTCTATATAGGAAAACACAGATTTTAAAGAATGATTTTCAAAATCTTTTTCAGCTTCATGCTTTTGGGCAGAAGAAAAGGCGTGTTCCTGAAATAGAATTTCCAATATCTGCAAGAGTATAATTTTTATGGAAAGTGCAGTATTGGCAGAGGTGTCTTCTAAATAGAGTCTGGCTGCCTTTGATATCAAAGAACCAATTTGCAGGCTGATTTCCAAAGAGAGAGAACTTCCTTCCGGAAACAGCAGTTTTTTTGACAGTAAAGGAGTAAGAAGCTCATTTTGACAAATATCATATTGAGAAAAACTTAAAAATGACATGGGAAATAAAAGAGCATAATGGTGGGAAACTTCACTATGACCGAAAATTCCATGAACCATACCGGGATTGATAAAATATACATTTCCCTCTGTTAAAAGCTGAGAGTTGGTTTCTGTGCGAAGCATCAGGCTTCCTTTGGTAATATATATAAATTCTGTTTCTTCATGCCAGTGGTAAGGGGCGAAGTATTGTCCGCAAAAATCTTCCTGAGACAGAGCCTGGAAAGGGAAGTAAGGTGTTCCGTGTGGATTTTCTTCCTGAATGTTAATTTTATACATAATAATTTCGCCCTTTCTTGTAATTACATAAATAAAAGTGAATATAGTACAAATAAAGAGTAACATATTGCAAGAATTTAAGAAAGAGTTTTTTTATACTGAAAGTAACGAAAAAGAACTGTGAGGTACATATTATGAATAAAACATGGTGGAAAAATAGTGTAATTTATCAAATTTATCCAAGGAGTTTTGCAGATAGCAATGGAGACGGAATTGGAGATATTAAGGGAATTACTCAACATCTCGATTATTTAAAGGAACTGGGCGTAGATGTTATCTGGCTGTCTCCTGTTTATCAGTCTCCTAATGATGATAATGGATATGATATTTCCGATTATCAGGCAATTATGGAAGATTTTGGAACAATGGAAGATTTTGATGAAATGCTTTCAGAGATGCATAAAAGAGGAATAAAGCTGGTTATGGATTTGGTAGTGAACCATACTTCTGATGAACATCCGTGGTTTGTAGAAAGCAGAAAGTCAAAAGATAATCCTTATCGTGATTACTACATCTGGAAAGAAGGAAAAGATGGGAAAGAGCCAAATAACTGGGGTGCATGTTTTGGCGGTTCTGCATGGGAATATGATAAGGAAACAGAAATGTACTATTTACATTGCTTTTCTAAGAAACAGCCTGATTTAAACTGGGAAAATGAAAAAGTCAGAAAAGAAGTTTTTGATATGATGACATGGTGGTGTGAGAAAGGTGTAGATGGATTTCGTATGGACGTTATCAGCATGATTTCTAAAGATCCTGCCTATCCTGACGGAGTTTCTCATAATGGCTTATATGGTGATTTTGGCCCTTTTGTCTGCAATGGTCCTCATGTCCATGAGTATTTAAAGGAAATGAACCAAAAAGTGCTTTCCAAGTATGATTTGATTACGGTTGGTGAAGCGTCTGGCGTTACTGTAGAAGAAGCAAAAAAATATGCTAATTTAGACGGAACTGAGCTAAACATGGTATTCCAGTTTGAACATACAGACATTACATCTGGAAAGAATGGAAAATGGACAGACGAGAGATTTAAACTCAGAGATTTGAGAAAAATATTGAATAAATGGCAGACAGAGTTGGAGGGAAAAGCATGGAACAGTCTTTATTGGGATAACCACGACCAGCCAAGAGCTGTGTCTCGCTTTGGAAATGACGGACCAATGTATCGTGAACTTTCAGCTAAAATGCTGGCAACCTGTCTTCATTTGATGAAGGGAACACCTTATATTTATCAGGGTGAAGAAATTGGTATGACAAATGCTTATTTTAACAAACTGGAAGATTATCGTGACATTGAAAGTATTCATGCTTTTGAAGAGCTGACAGAAAATGGTCTTCTTACAGAGGAAGAAATGATGAGCGCTTTAAAGGCAATCAGCCGTGATAATGCTAGAACTCCTATGCAGTGGGACGATAGTGAAAATGCAGGATTTACCACAGGCACACCATGGATTAAAGTAAATCCTAATTATTTACAGATTAATGCAAAGGCGGCTTTGGAAGATAAAGACAGCGTATTCTATTATTACCAGAAATTAATCCAGATGCGTAAGGAATATGAAATTATTGTAGACGGTATTTTTGAAGGCCTTCTGGAAGACGATGAAAATATTTACGCATACCAGAGAAAACTGGGAGATCAGACTTTAATTGTAGCTTGTAATTTCAGTGATAAAAAAGTACCGTGTACTTTGTTTGGGGGAGCAGCAGGCGGTAAAGAAATGATTTCCAACTACAAAAACCATGAGACAGGAATATTGAAACCTTACGAAGCAAGAGTTGTACTGATAGAAAATTAAAAAATAACTTCTGCATGAGAGAAATGAGGTTGTCGCATTAAATATTTTGGAATAATGTTTAAAGCGACAGCCTTGTTGTTTTTGGGGGGGATTTTATTTTCACTCTTTACTGCCAAACTAACATTTTTGCAACATTAGCCGTTAGGGCTGTGCAAACGGAGGAGAAAAGTGTAAGATAAAACCGGGTGATGAATATGAAAATCTTAATAGTAGAAGATGATTTTGTATTGGCAGAGGAAATTTTGCGCCTCTGCCAACGATGGGGCTTTGAGGGGGAGTATCTGGAAGATTTTACAGAGGTAGATAAGCAGTGTGAAAACAGTCATTGCGATTTGGTTCTTATGGATATCAATTTACCTTTTTATGACGGATTTTACTGGTGTCAGAAGATTAGAAGCATATCAAAAGTTCCTATTTTGTTTTTATCCAGCCGAGACCAGAACTCTGATAAGGTCATGGCAATGGTTTCCGGCGGAGATGATTATGTGGAAAAGCCTTTTGATGCAGAGCTTTTGCTGGTGAAGATACGTTCTCTTTTAAGAAGAAGCTATGAGTATGTCCAAAGTGACAGAGAATATCTGGAGTCCGAACTTATTTATGACCGTGGACAGGGGATTTTACTCTATCAAAATGAGCCCATAGAAATGACAAAATCCGAAAACAGAATTATGAGTATTTTAGCAGATTATAAAGGTCAGGTAGTAGACAGAGAAACATTGATGCAGGGATTGTGGAATACAGATGAATATGTGACAGATGCCTCTTTGACGGTGTTAATATCCAGACTGCGAAGCAAAATTTGTGCTGCGACAGAGGGGATTTCCTGTATTCATACCAGAAAAGGGAAAGGGTATTATTTGGAATGAAGAAATATTTAAAAGACCGATTGACGGCATTTCTTATAGGAGTCGGATTTGTTGTTTTTCTAAATGTATACCTGACACAGCTCTGTGCCACAGCCCTTTACGGACAGGACGTTTTGTATTTGGATGTGCTGCTTGCAGCCTTTGGTACAATTCTTTTGATTGGGGATTACAGCCAATGGAAAAAGAAGAAAAGGCAGGAGGAGGAACAGAAGGAGCTTCTTGCATATACGGATAAAGAGCTTTTGGAATGTAAAGAAAAGCTGGAAAATCTGTCCGATTATATTACCAAATGGACCCATGAAATAAAGCTTCCCCTTGCTGCTTTGCGCCTTATGAACGGAAGAAATCAGGATACTTCTCTGAAAAAAGAAATGCAGGACTGCATTGTACGCATGGAAAATTTACTTCATACCGTGCTTATGGGAAGCAAGCTGCAAAGACCTGAAAACGATGTATGTATGGAGCGGATTTCTCTGGAAGAAGCAGTAAAAGAAGCAGTGAAAAATCAATCTTATTTTCTTATCCAGTATGGTTTTGAAATGATTTTAGAGATAAAAGATGTATGGGTATACAGTGATAAAAGGTGGCTGGTTTACCTTTTGGACCAACTGGTAGCCAATGCCATAAAGTACAGAACCGATAATCCAAAGCTTGTATTTTCCTGTGAAAAGCAGGGAGAAAATCAGGTGTATTTAAGGGTAGAGGATAACGGAATTGGAATTTCCAAGGAGGATTTACCTTACATTTTTGATAAAGGATATGTGGGAAAAAATTTGAGAAAAGGGGATTATCATTCAACGGGAATGGGACTTTATTTTGCAGGAAAAATAGGAAAAATGCTGAACCTTTCTTTAAAAGCAGCACCGACACAAGAAAGAGGAAGCTGTTTTGAATTGGGATTTTGCGATATGGCAGAACATTTTATGATGTAGCCGTATGTTACAGAAATGTTAGATTGGAAAGAAAACTGTTGGATAAATGAAAGGATTTTTTGAAACCTCTTTGCTAAAATAAAGATACAGATTAGGAGGTAAGTATCATGAAAAAAGTTTTAGAAGTCAGAAATCTTTCCAAGAATTACGGAAAAAAAGGATATGAAACTGCTGTGCTGAAAGACATCAGCATGGACATTTACGAGGGTGATTTTATTGCCATTATGGGACCAAGTGGGGCAGGAAAAACTACATTTTTAAATATGTTGTCTACCTTAGATAAGCCTTCATCAGGGAAAATTCTTTTAGAAGGGCAGGATATTACGGCTTTAAGCAACAAGGAGCTTTCTTTAGTAAGACGAGATAAAATCGGATTTATTTTTCAGGAATATAATCTGCTGGATAATATGACAGTGCAGGATAACATTGCCCTTCCGCTCTCTTTAAACGGAGCGCCGCAAAGAGAAATTATCAGAAAAGTGCAGGCAAGAGCCGTGGATTTTGGACTGGAGTCTCATTTGAGAAAGTACCCTTATCAGCTTTCCGGAGGACAAAAGCAAAGAGCTGCCAGCGCCAGAGCGTTGATTACAAAACCACGTATTTTGTTTGCAGATGAACCTACGGGAGCGCTGGACAGCAAGTCCGGAAAGGATTTATTAGGGTGTCTGAAAAATGCCAATGAGCAGGAAAATGCCACGATTTTAATGGTAACTCATGACGGTTATACGGCAAGCTATGCAAAGGAGGTATACTTTTTAAAAGACGGAAAAATTCACAGCCGCCTGACGCAAAAAGACAGCAGAAAAGCATTTTTTGAGGAAATTATGACGATGCTGGCAGTTATGGGAGGTGAGGGAGAATGAAGCTCTTATCTCTGTCCTTTTCCAACTTTAAACGTAGTGTCAGGGAGTACGGAATGTTAATTCTTTCCCTTACTTTTTCAATTTTTGTATTTTTTAATTTCCAAAGTGTTATTTATTCTGAGTCTATGGATGTTCTGGAAAATTATAATAAAGAGTATATTGACATTATTGTTCAGGCTGCATCCGTAGTATTCGGTGTATTTTTATTTTTCTTTATCTGGTATGCTTCCAATGTCTTTCTGAACCAAAGAAAAAAGGAAATCGGAATTTACATTTTTATGGGGTTGGATAATGTAAGAATAGGAAAAATGTATATGCTGGAGTCGGTATTTATCGGATTGTTCTCACTGCTTGCAGGGATTGGAACAGGCGTCTTGTTTTCCAAGCTGTTTCAAATGCTTCTTTTAAAGCTGTCTGACATCAGCGTAGACATTAAGTTCTCTTTTTCATGGGAAGCGATACTGATTACAGCGGGAATGTTTCTTGTTATTTATGGTCTGATGACCTTAAAAAGCTACCATACTTTAAAGACCAGCAGTGTCTTAAATTTGCTTTCCGGTGCAAAACAGCAGGAAATGCAAAAAGAAAAGTGGATAATTACATTTCTGAAAATCGCAAGCGGTGTGGGTATTCTGCTATTTGGATATTATCTGGCGTGGGACACAGGAGATATCAATTCTTTAGGAAATGCTTTAGGGGCTGTTGTTCTGGTAATTGTAGGGGTTTACCTTTTGTTTTCCGGACTTATTCCTGCCATACTTCGTAAGCTCTCAGGAAATAAATATTATTTGTATAAGAAAGAGCGTACTTTATGGGTAAACAATCTGGCGTTTCGTATGAAAAAGAATTACAGAACGTATGCAATGGTAACGGTACTGATGATTTGTTCTGTGACTGTTATGGCGATTTCTATTGCTATGAAACAGCGTTATGAAAAGATTACACACTTTGACCAGACTTATACCTATCAGGTGCTAAGTAGCGAAGAAAAGAACGGGGAAGAAATTGCCAAAGGAATTGAGCAGGAAAATAAAGTGAAATTCTGGAATGAAATGCAGGTGGTTATGGTAGAGCCTTCTGTGGTGCACAGCAAATATACTTATACAGCTTACGGATTGGTTTCTTTTTCAGATGTGAAACAAGCGGCGAAAAAAGCCGGACTTCCTTTTGACTATAAAGAATTGAAGGACAAGCAGGCAATCGAGCTTTCCCATGAGGTTCTTATGGATTTATCCGGAGATGCAGATGAGAATTATAAGCAAAAAATCGGAAGTGAAACATATGACGTAATAAAAGCAGATAATACGCCTTATTTCGGAGCGCTGCAAAACGATACGAAGATTTTTATTCTCAGTGATAAAACCTTTGAAAGCCTGAAAAATTTAGGAAGTATTACATATTTTTACAATTATAGAATTAAAAATATGAAAAATATGGAGGCGTCCAGAGCATACCTGAATACACTGGCACAAAGCAGTGAAGACGGACAGGCATTTACAGGCGTAAATTATACGCAGATAGACGGAAGGCAGGACAGTTGGATAAGAGTCATGTATTCCCTTTGTATCTTTATGTTTGTAACCCTTGTATTGGCAGCAGGAAGTATTATCTTTTTGAAAATCGGCAATGAAGTATATGAGGATAAAGAGCGATACAAAACTTTGGAGAAAATGGGAATTCAAAAGAAAAGCCTGAGAAAATCTGTACGAAATGAAATCTGTTTTACTTACTATTGTCCCTTTGTTCTTATGATGATTACCTCCTATTTTTCTGTAAAAGCGCTGGGAAATGTTATGAGAGAGGATTTGTTCATGGTGAACATCTGGAGCATGGGAATTATTCTTTTGGTATTTACAGTGATTTGTGCAATATCTGTTTATACGGCAAAGAAAAAGTTGTCCTTAATTTCATAAAAAATGAGAAAATTGTTGACAAATAAATTACAATATGATATAAGTTATCCATGACTAACTAAAAGGCTGTCGCATTAAGTGCATAATTTAAATGCTGTTTAATACGACAGCCTCTTTTTCTGAAACAAAGTAAGTCTAAACTAACTAATGATATGCGGAGGAAATCATGGGAAACACAAAACGTGGATTGTGGATAGGAATTGCATTTTTAATGATGGGGGCAGGAGCTGTGGGTGTTGTTTTGCCGATTTTACCAACAGTTCCCTTTTTAATGGCAGCTTTGTACTGTTTTGCAAGAGGCTCGCACAAACTGGAAAACTGGTTTCGACAGACTTCTCTTTATCAAAAGCATTTAGAACCCTTTATGGATAAAAAAGAGATGACAAGAAAAGCCAAGCTTACCGTCATGCTTTCTATGACGATTTTCATGGGAATTGGCTTTGTCATGATGGAGCAGGTACCTGTTGGAAGAATAATTTTGGCGGCGGTATGGCTGTTTCATATTCTTTATTTTACTTTGGGAATAAAGACGGTGAAGAAAACCTGTGTAGCAGGGGAAAACTTTAATTAGAGAAAAGAGGAGAGAAGATGATTAAAAAAAGACTAATCGGACTTCTAAAAGAGTCAAAGAAATATATTGTTCAAAATGTACTTTGGCAATGGTTGGGATTATTGGCACAGATAGTGGCGATTTTAGCCATAGGACAGCTTTTGAATACTGCCATATTTGGTAGTGTAACCGGCAGACAGCTTTTTCTGACAGGAATGATATGCGTAAGTGTCATTCTCCTTAGAATGATAAGCGACAAGAAAGCAGCAGAGGCTTCGTTTCTGGCGAGCTCTGACGTAAAAAGGATTTTGCGTGAAAAGATATATGAAAAACTGGTACGCCTCGGCTCATCTTATAAAGAACAGATTTCTACTTCTGAGGTGGTACAGCTTTCTGTGGAAGGTGTGGAACAGTTAGAAACGTATTTTGGAAGATATTTACCACAGTTTTTTTACAGTTTGTTAGCGCCTGTTACACTGTTTGCGGTGCTCTCCTTTATCAGTTGGAAAGCAAGTCTGGTGCTTCTCGTTTGTGTGCCTCTTATTCCTCTTTCTATTGTGGCGGTACAGAAATTTGCCAAAAGACTTTTGAAAAAATATTGGGGCAGTTATACGGAATTAGGCGACAGCTTTCTGGAAAATTTACAGGGGCTTACAACACTGAAAATTTATCAGTCTGATGAAAGAAAAGCACAGGAAATGGATGAAGAAGCAGAAAAGTTCAGAAGCATTACCATGAAAGTGCTGACCATGCAGTTAAACTCCATCAGCGTTATGGATTTAGTGGCTTACGGAGGCGCTGCTGTGGGAATGATTGTTGTGGTAAGGGAATACATAGCCGGAAATTTAGGTTTTGCAGGAGCTTTTGCTATTTTACTGTTGGCAGCGGAGTTTTTTATTCCTCTGCGTTTGCTGGGCTCTTTCTTTCACATTGCTATGAATGGGATGGCAGCCAGTGATAAAATTTTCCGATTGTTGGATATGCCGGAAAGAGAGCAGGGGGCAGAAGAGCTTTCGGGAGAGAACTTAGATATTACTTTTGAACAGGTGAGCTTTTCTTATGAAAAGGAACGTCCGATTTTAAAAGATGTGAGCTTTCATATTTCAAAAGGACAATTTGTTTCTTTGGTAGGAGAGTCCGGGTGTGGAAAAAGCACGGTTGCATCTCTGATTTTAGGAAGAAACAGGCAGTATCAAGGAAGAATTCTGCTGGGAGGCACGGATTTAAAGAAGATAAAAGAAAAAAGCTTAATGGAGCATGTTACTTTAGTAAGACACAACAGTTATTTGTTTAAAGGCACAGTAGAGGAAAATCTTCTTATGGGAAATCCCAATGCCACACAGGAAGAAATGACAGAAGCATTAAAAAAAGTAAATTTATGGGAGTTTTTGAAGGGACAGGAAGGTCTTTCTACAAAGCTGGCGGAAAAAGGAAGCAATTTCTCAGGTGGGCAGTGTCAGAGACTTTGCATTGCCAGAGCGTTGCTTCACGACACAGAAATTTATATTTTTGATGAAGCGGCATCTAATATTGATATGGAAAGTGAAGAAATTATTATGGATGTTATTCGACAATTAGCAGAAACAAAAACAGTGCTTTTGATTTCTCACAGGCTGGCAAATGTAAAGAAATCCCATTGCATCTATGTTTTGAAAGAGGGAAAAATTGTAGAAAAGGGAACACACAAAGAATTACTGGAACAGCAGGGAGCATATAAAGAAATGTATATGACACAGAAAAATCTGGAAAATTATGGATTAGAACAGGAGGCATCAGCATGAAAAGAAGAAGCGGAATAAAAGTCATGGGACAGCTTATTGGGCTTGTCGTGCCACTTTTACATGTTATGCTGGCGGCGATTTTCTTAGGTGTGGCAGGCTTTTTATGTGCTATTTTTCTCACGATTTTAGCGGGAACAGCTTTGATGTATTTTGATATGCCAGTGATTGTAAACATTCATATTAAGATTTTAATTGCATTTGCGGTTTTAAGGGGTATTCTTCACTATGCAGAGCAGGCATGCAACCATTATATTGCTTTTAAATTATTGGCAATTATCCGTCATAAGGTGTTTGCCGCTCTTAGGAAGCTGTGTCCGGCAAAATTAGAAGGCAAGGACAAAGGAAATCTGATTTCGATTATTACCAATGATATTGAGCTTTTAGAAGTTTTTTATGCACATACTATTTCTCCTATTGCCATTGCATTTTTCACTTCTCTTATTATGGTGGTTTTTATCGGAAGGTATCATATTTATGCAGGCATTTGGGCGCTTGTTTCCTATCTTTTGGTAGGTGTGGGCGTACCGCTGTGGAATGGAAGGAAAAGCGCTTCTACCGGAATGGAATTTCGCTCCGGCATCGGAGAATTAAACAGTTATGTATTAAATTCCCTCAGAGGCTTGGAAGAAACCATACAGTATGGGCAGGAAGAAAGCAGAAAACAGGAAATGTCTGAAAAATCACTGGAACTGCTGAAAAAACAAAAAGAGTTAAACCGTATGGAAGGAAATACAAGAGCGCTTACTAATCTTCTGATTTTACTCAGCTCCTTTGGAATGTTATTTTTTACTTTATTCCTTTATAAAAGTCAGCAGATGAGCATAGATGCAGTAGTTCTTTGCACAATTTCCATGATGGGTTCTTTCGGACCGGTTGTGGCGCTTTCTAACCTTTCCAATAACTTAAATCAGACGCTGGCAAGCGGAGAACGTGTATTGTCTATTTTGGAAGAAGCGCCGAAGGTGGAAGAAGTTTTCGGACAGAAAGAAGTAAGCTTTGAAAATGCGTCTTGTGAGCAGGTAACATTTTCTTACGAAGATGAGGTGATTTTAAAAGATTACAGCATTTCTTTGCCAAAAGGAAAAATTATCGGTATTCACGGAAAAAGCGGTTCAGGAAAATCTACACTCTTAAAATTGTTTATGCGCTTTTGGGATGCAGATAAAGGGGCAGTAAATATTTCGGGAACGAATGTAAAGGACATCAATACAAAAAATCTTCGTGATATGGAAGCCTACGTAACACAGGAAACTTATTTGTTTCATGATACCATAGCAAATAATATTAAGATTGCAAAACCGGAGGCATCTCAGGAGGAAATTATAGAGGCGGCGAAAAAAGCATCCCTTCATAGTTTTATCGAAAAGTTTCCAAAAGGCTACGATACACAGGTGGGAGAATTGGGAGACACCCTTTCCGGCGGAGAGCGCCAGCGAATTGGAATTGCCAGAGCATTTCTTCATCAAGCTCCGCTTCTTATGCTGGACGAGCCGACCAGTAATTTAGACTCTTTAAATGAGGGCATGATATTGAAAGCATTGAAAGAAGAATGTAGAGAAAAAACAGTGGTGCTGGTATCTCATAGACAATCTACTATGAAGATTGCAGATAAAGTGTATGAGATGGAAAACGGAAGAATTTCTTAAAAGAGTAAAAAGCTATCGCATTATGTGATAATCAGAAAATCTATACATTTTTAGCGAATTTGTCGAGCACGCTTTGAGATTACAAGCTCAAAATGAGCGCAGACTGAGCATAAAATGAATAGATTTTCTTGATATACACTGAAATCGACAGCTTTTACAAGGTCTTATAAACCTCCGCCAGCATATCAACCAGAAAATCCTGAGAAAAACGGCTGGTATCGACACATAGCTGGTAATTATCCAGATTATTCCATTTCTGGTCGGTGAAAAATTCGTAATAAGATTTACGTGTTTTGTCCATCTTCTTTACAAGGGCACGGGCGCTTTTTTCTTCTCTGCCTAAGCGTTCCATAACTGCTTTTACACGGTACTCATAAGGGGCATACACGAAAAGACTTAGACAATCATCACCCAGTATATAATTGGCACAGCGTCCTACAATGATACAGTCTTCTGTTTTTCCGAGACGTTCAATAATTTTGGACTCCGTTTCAAAAAGAACATCATTCATAGGATGAAAATGATACTGTGGCTGCATCTGCATCTGTTCGTTGATTGGAAGTCTCCATTGGTTGGCTTTCTTTTCGTCTACCTTTAATAATTCCTCGTAAGGAATGTCGTTTTCCTTGCTGGCAAGGCGGATAAGCTCATGGTCATAGAAGTGTATTCCCAGCTTGTTTGCCAGTGCTTTTCCTAAAAGACGTCCGCCGCTTCCATACATACGATTGATAGTAATAATACGATGACTCATACGAAACCCTCCTTTTAACGTTCACTTTATATAGTAAATTATAACACTAATAGTCCGAAAATTCCAGAAAAATTAAGTAAATGTGTGAAATATATTTAGGGGGATAAAGGCATAAACTGCCTTTTTCGGCAAAAAATCGTCTTTCTAAAGGCTAGAAGGTTGCTTTTTTTAGGGTTTTATATTATATTAAGTTAGGTAATGTCATTTTGGAGATGGCAGTATAAAGGAGAATAGAATATGGAGAATACAAATAGCAAAAAAAAGATGAGCTCGGCAAAGCAAAAGAAAAAGCGGGTTCGAAAAGCTTTTCGTATAGCCGGTGAGATTCTGGTTGGAATTCAAATTCTTGCGACTCTTGTTTTTATTGGCTTCACATGGAGATTGGGAATGATTCCTGCCAAGTATGTAGTGGGGTTTGCGGCATTACTTTTTGTTTTTGCGGCGTTGCTTTTTACTATGCAGGTGGTGACCAGAGGAAAAGCGATTGTCAGTAAAATTGTCAGTATTCTGATGTCGGCTGTTTTGATATTCGGTTCTGTATATATGTATCAGACACATGATGCCATTGAGGATATCAGCGGAGATACCCTCGGAAAACAGGTACATAGTGTGCTGGTTGTAGTCAGAAAAGACGATGATGCAGAGAAGGTATGGGATACCAAGGACTATGTTTATGGTGTCCAGTCAATAGAAGAAGACAGCGAAATGGCGGAGGCAATGAAGAAGGTCAATGCTGACGCAGGGAAAGAAGTTTTGACAAAGGAATTTGATACCTTAAACGATCAGGTGGCAGGTCTGTTAAGCGAAACCGTAGATGCGATTGTGTATGACGAAAGCTTCAGCGGAATTATCGAGGAAGTAAATGAGAATTATAACAGCAAAGTAAAAGTCATTGCACAGTACAGCATTGAGAGCAAGAGCGACAGCATGACACAGGGAGTTTCTCCTGACGTAAACGTAAAAGATGAACCGTTCAGTATGTTTATCAGCGGTATTGACGTCTATGGACCGATTTCTTCAAAGAGCAGAAGTGATGTAAATATTATTGCAACCGTCAATCCTGAGACAAAGCAGATTTTGCTTACCAATACACCGAGAGACTTCTATGTAACAATTCCTGAGGTGTCAGGTGAGAAAAAGGATAAGCTGACACATGCGGGTATTTACGGCGTAGATAAGTCCATGGCGGCTTTAGAAGAATTATATGATATTGAAATTCCGTTTTATACAAGAGTAAACTTTACTTCTTTGATTACTATGGTTGACTTAATGGGCGGCGTAGATGTAGAGTCAGAATTTGAATTTACTACAAGCGGCGCCGGTGGTGAGATTATGGATGTAAAGAAGGGCATCAATCACTTTAACGGTGCACAGGCGCTTTCTTTTGCCAGAGAACGTTATAATGTTCCGGGCGGAGACAACCAGAGAGGTAAGGACCAGATGGCTGTTATTCAGGCCATGTTTAAGAAAATGATTACTCCGGAAATGCTGGTAAAAGCGCCAAAGATGATTTCCGAAGTAAGCAACAGCGTAGAAACCAATATGTCTATGGAACAGATACAAAGATTAATTCAAAGTCAGATTGACAATGGCGGAGAATGGACGATTAAATCTGTTGCAGCAGAGGGTACAGGGGATCAGGCATTTTGTTACTCTGCACCGGGTACTGCTTTGTATGTTACAATTCCGGATGAAACTTCGGTTGCGAACATTAAAGTGCTGATGGACAAGGTGGAAAACGGTGAAATGCTTCCAAGCGACACGCCAAATGAAACAGGGGAAGCAGTAGAATAAGAAAAAAACACAACTGACGAAAGTCAGGAACGATATTATGATAGAGGTGCAGGTTTCAAGAGTACCCTTTTGCAAGGCAGGGCAGCCGCAGGAGGGGAAAGGGGAAGCTGCCGAAGTGGGAAAATCTGCCCGAGATTTTCCTGCTGGGACATGGTATAAGATATCATGTACTGTCACGACAAGTGGAGCGCTATCATCATTGGTCATACTCAATAGATTTCGGTAAAACCATGAATGCGTTCCCAGCAGGGAGTATCGTTCATGGTTTTTTTATACATTAAAACAAAGAAAGGAAAATTGATTATGACAAAGAAAAGAAAACTTTTTACCGGTATGGCAATTTTTATGCTACTTATGATGACCTTTGCAGTCACTGTATTTGCCGGAGGTGAGGCGGAAGCGCCAAAACCACAGATGTATGCTACCTTTTGGGCTTTAGTACCTCCCGTTGTAGCCATTGTTTTGGCATTGATTACAAAAGAGGTTTATAGCTCTTTGTTTATCGGTATTTTAGTAGGAGCTTTATTCTCAGCAGATTTTGGATTTGAGAAAACTGTAAATAATATTTTGGAAGGTGGCTTTATTAAGGTTCTTTCCGACTCCTATAATGTAGGTATTTTAATATTTTTAGTGATTTTGGGGACGATGGTGTGCATGATGAACCATGCAGGCGGTTCAGCTGCTTTTGGTAAATGGGCAAGCACCCATATTAAAACAAGAGTCGGCGCACAGATTGCCACAATCTTGCTGGGGATGTTGATTTTCGTAGATGACTATTTCAACTGCCTGACGGTAGGAAGCGTTATGAAGCCTATTACAGACAAGCACAATGTTTCAAAAGCAAAATTTGCATATTTAATTGACTCCACAGCAGCTCCGATTTGTATCATTGCTCCTATTTCTTCATGGGCAGCCGCAGTCAGCGGATTTGTGGAAGGGGAAGACGGTCTGGCAATTTTCATGAGAGCAATTCCGTATAACTTCTATGCGCTTCTTACCATTGTTATGATGTTTGGTCTGGTACTGATGAGAGTGGATTTCGGTTCTATGGCAATCCATGAAGCAAACGCTTTAAAGGGAGATATTTATACAACAGGAAAGCGAGTGGATGAAGAAATTTCAGAGAAAAAACCAAATCCAAGAGGAAAAGTAATTGATTTGGTAGTGCCTATTCTGGTTCTGATTGTTTGCTGTATTATCGGTATGATTTACACTGGGGGATTTTTCAGTGGAACGGATTTTGTAACAGCGTTTTCCCAAAGTGATGCTTCATTAGCATTATCTATCGGAAGTGTATTTGCTTTTCTGATTACAGTTGTTTTTTATGTTGCAAGACGTGTGCTGTCCTTCAGAGACTGCATGGACTGTCTTCCTGACGGATTTAAGGCAATGGTGCCGGCAATTTTGATTTTAACCTTTGCATGGACATTAAAAGCCATGACAGACAGTCTGGGAGCAGACGTTTTCGTGGCAACAGCTATGGAAAGCGTAGCAGGAGGTCTGATGAATTTACTTCCGGCGATTATCTTTATCGTAGGCTGTCTGCTGGCATTTGCAACAGGAACTTCATGGGGAACTTTCGGTATCTTAATTCCGATTGTTGTAGCTGTTTTTGGAGAAAGTAATCCGCAGCTTATGATTATTTCTATTTCTGCATGTATGGCAGGCGCAGTGTGCGGAGACCATTGCTCACCGATTTCTGATACCACGATTATGGCATCGGCAGGGGCTCAGTGTAATCATGTAAATCATGTTTCCACACAGCTTCCTTATGCAGTGACAGTAGCCGGTGTAAGCTTTGTTACCTACATTATTGCGGGCTTTGTTCAGTCTGCATGGATTGCCCTTCCGGCGGGAATTCTTATGATGCTCGGCGTTTTAGCAGTTATTAAATATAATCACAAAAATAAAAATAGATAATTGATATTAAATTTAGAAAAATAGCAATATATATAAAAAAAATCGCAAGATGAGCATAGAAATTTTGTGGAATATTGTATATCCTTAGTGTATAACAAAATGCTTTGAAAATGCGAAAGGAGAAAACATGAGCGAAACAAATTTTAAAGGTCGTGTAACCATTCCGACAGACGTGGACGTGGTACCGGAAACTCTGGAACTAGTAAAAAGATGGGGAGCAGACGCTATCCGTGACTGTGACGGAACAGACTATCCGGAAGAATTAAAAAATGTAGATGCAAAAGTATATTCTACTTACTACACAACAAGAAAAGACAATGAATGGGCAAAGGCAAATCCGGACGAAATTCAGCAGATGTACATTATGACACCATTCTACACAGCAGTAGACAGCGAGTTATCCATTCATCTGATGAACCACCTCTATCCTGATATGCTGAAGGTAAATTCTCATGACGATATTACACGTTGGTGGGAAGTTATTGACAGAACAACAGGAGAAGTAGTTCCTGTAACACAGTGGGATTACAGCGAAGAAACAGGTGACGTGACAATCCACGATGCAAAGGCATTTCACGATTATACAGTCAGCTTCTTAGCTTACATTATGTGGGATCCGGTACACATGTACAATGCCGTTACAAACGGATGGACAAACTTTGAAAAACAGATTACATTTGATGTTCGTCAGCCGAAAACAAAAGAATACTCCATGAAACGTCTTCGTAAATTTATTGAAGACAACCCACATGTAGATGTTATTCGTTACACAACCTTCTTCCATCAGTTCACATTGATTTTCGATGAACTGGCAAGAGAAAAATATGTAGACTGGTACGGATATTCTGCATCTGTAAGTCCATACATTCTGGAACAGTTTGAACAGGAAGTGGGATACAAATTCAGACCGGAATTTATCATTGATCAGGGTTACATGAACAATACATACAGAATTCCGTCTAAAGAATTTAAAGATTTCCAAGCATTCCAGAGAAGAGAAGTTGCTAAACTTGCAAAAGAAATGGTTGACATTACTCATGAATGCGGTAAAGAAGCAATGATGTTCTTAGGCGACCACTGGATTGGTATGGAGCCGTTTATGGACGAATTTAAGAGCATCGGCCTTGACGCAGTTGTAGGAAGTGTTGGAAATGGTTCTACTTTACGTCTGATTAGCGACATCAAGGGAGTAAAATATACAGAGGGACGTTTCCTTCCATATTTCTTCCCGGATACATTCCATGAAGGCGGAGATCCTGTAAAAGAAGCAAAAGTAAACTGGGTAACAGCAAGACGTGCAATTTTAAGAAGCCCAATCGACCGTATCGGCTACGGCGGATACTTGAAACTGGCTATGGAATTCCCTGAATTCATCGATTACGTAGAAAGCGTATGTAACGAATTCAGAACCTTATACGAAAACATCAAAGGAACTACTCCATACTGCATGAAGAAAGTAGCTGTTTTAAACAGTTGGGGTAAAATGCGCGCTTGGGGTAACCACATGGTACATCATGCAATTTACTACAAACAGAACTACTCTTATGCAGGAATTATCGAAGCATTAAGCGGCGCTCCGTTCGATGTAAAATTCATCAGCTTTGATGACATCAGAAACACTCCTGAAATTCTGGATGACATTGATGTTGTATTAAATGTAGGCGGTGCATATACAGCATACACAGGTGGAGACAACTGGGCAGATGAAAAAGTTGTAACAGCAGTGAAGAAATTCATTTACAATGGCGGCGGATTTATCGGCGTAGGCGAACCGACAGCATACCAGCATGAAGGACGCTACTTCCAGTTAGCAGGCGTTATGGGTGTTGAAAAAGAAACAGGCTTTACTCTTAATACAGATAAATACAACTGGGAAGAACATGACCACTTTATTATCGAAGACTGTAAAGGTGATGTTGATTTCGGTGAAGGACAGAAAGCAATCTATGCTCTGCCGGAAGCAACCATTATCAAACAGAAAGACAAAGAAGTACAGATGGCTGTCAATGAATTCGGAGAAGGAAGAAGCGTTTATATCAGCGGTCTTCCATACAGCTTTGAAAACAGCCGTATCCTTTACAGAGCAATTATCTGGGCTTCTCATGATGAAGAAAACCTGCACAGATGGTTCTCTGACAACTACAATGTAGAAGTTCACGCTTATGTAAAAAATGGCAAATACTGTGTTGTAAACAATACTTACGAGCCACAGGATACTACGGTATACAAAGGTGACGGAACAAGCTTTGATTTACATCTGGAAGCAAACGAAATTAAATGGTACGAAATCTAAGATAGAAAAAAGAAGTCGTAGAAATTACGGCTTCTTTTTTTTGCGGTAAGCATTTGGTGTTGTTCCCGTTAAACGGCGAAAGGTTTGAGAAAAATAGGATTGAGAGGAAAATCCGCTGATTTCGCCTATTTTTGTCACCGAATAATTGGTGGACTCCAACAAGTAGCGGGCTTCCTCCACCCTGCGCTGAATTAAGTAGTTGATTGGGGAGACGCCTTTGTAATTTTTAAAGGCATGAACCAGATAATATTTATTGATATGCACCAGAGCACTTAATGTGTCCAGCGTAATATCTTCATGATAGTGTTCGTTGATGTATTGCTCCACCAGTCTGCATTCTCTGGTGGTTTTCTGCCTTGGGGCAGAGAGAAATTCCTGCCGTGTACTTCTGGCTACGGAGAGTAAAATCAGTTCCAGCAGGTTTTGGCAGATTGTCTGATAGCCTTCCTGCTGTGTCTGAATTTCTTTGACAAGGGTGCTTAAATACCAGGGAATTTCCCTATGTTCACGGGAAAGGGAGAACACACTGTAACTATATGGGGCTTCTTTTTCAGAATACTGAAACTGTACCCCTTCAATTCCCAGTGCAATGTATTCCCAAGGTTGCTCTTTATTTCCAAATTCAGTGTGAGGAATATTGGGATTGATAAGTATAAGGTCATTTTTCTGCACCGGAATTTGTTTTCCTTCGATTTGAAAGTATCCTGTTCCTTTTGTCACAAAAAACAACTCAGAAAAGTAATGGGAGTGTTCCATACTGTGCCAGTCTTTGTCAGAGGTGGCACAGGTGACATAGAGAAGCTGGGCTTTTAAAAAGTCGGAGTCAGAGCCTTCGAAAGGATAGCGAACATTACTCATATGCCTTTTCCTCCTCCTTCATTTCCTTCATAATACTTCTGTTTATGACCACAGCCAGAAGAAAAGCACAGATATCGGCAACAGGCTGAGCCATCTGTATTCCTAAAATTCCCAGAAGCGGCGGCAGTACAAGGACGGCGGGGACGAAGAAAATTCCCTGTCGGGCAGCAGCTAAAAGGGAGGCTTTGAAGGTTTTTCCAATGGTCTGTGTCATCATGTTGTTCATAATTACCCATCCGGAAAGGGGTAAGGCAACACACTGCATTCGCAGAGCAACCGTGCCGATGACAATAACCTGTAAGTCATCTTTTCGGAAAACAGAAATAAGAGAACCGGCGAAAAGAAAGCCAGTAATGCCGATAAAAATAAGTACCACAGTAGATACTTTTACGCAGAACCAGAAAGCTTCTCTGACACGGCTGAATTTTTTTGCCCCGTAATTAAAACCGCATACAGGCTGAAAGCCCTGCCCAAAGCCAATCAGTGCAGAAATGGCAAATTGGGAAATGCGGGATACAATGGACATAGCGGCAATAGCGGCATCTCCGTAAGGATTGGCAGCCAGATTTAAAGCCAGAATGGAGATGCTTCCAAGACCCTGACGAAACAGAGAAGGAAGACCGCCCTGCGCAATGATTTTTAAATTGTATTTTAAATATTTCATGGATTTTAATTTTAAAGGAATACAGCCGGATATCTTTATTCCCCAGAGGAGCAGAAGAAAGCTGACAAACTGGCTTAAAATGGTTGCCAGAGCAGCTCCGGAGACTCCCATATTAAATTTAAAAATAAAAAGGGGGTCCAGAAAAATATTTAAAATTCCACCGGAGGTAATACCAATCATGGCGTAAAAGGCATTTCCCTGAAAGCGCAGCTGATTGTTTAGAACAAGCTGTGCCGTCATATAGGGCGCACCCAGCAAAATAATACCAAGATAATCTTTTGTATAAGGCAAAATTGTAGAAGTAGAGCCTAAAAGCAGGGACAGAGGCTCTAAAAAAAGAAGCCCGAGAACCGTTACGCAAAGCCCGCATAAAAATGCAGAAAAAAATCCAATTCCTGCAAGCTGTTCTGCCCTTTCGGTATCCTTAGCGCCCAGCCTTCTGGAGATGGAATTTCCGGAACCGTGGCCGAAGAAAAAGCCGAGAGCCTGTATAATTGCCATAACAGGGAATACAATTCCTACGGACGCAGTGGCGCTTGTTCCCAGCCTTGATACAAAAAAGGTATCGGCAATATTGTAAATAGAAGTAATCAGCATACTGATTATGGTCGGAACTGCCATTTTTCCGATGAGCGAGGGAATAGGGGCAGTTGTCATCATTTGAAATTTTTCTTCTTGTGTAATTTTATGCTTCAACATTTTGCTCCTTCCTGTTTTGAAATGTAAGCGTTTTATTTATTATAGGCTTTTTTGAAAGAGCAAACAAGAGAAAACTTACGGACGGAGATAGTTACGCATAGTTTTTAGCGCATGCTTTTCCAGACGACTGACCTGCGCCTGAGAAATACCGATTTCTTCTGCTACCTCCATTTGCGTTTTCCCTTCGTAAAAGCGCATGGTAACAATATGCTGTTCTCTGTCATCTAATTTTTTTAATGCTTCTTTTAAAGCAATGTTTTCAATCCAATTATCTTCTTTATTTTTTTTATCGCTGATTTGGTCCATGACATAAAGGGTATCCCCTCCCTCTGTATAGACAGGTTCATACAGGCTGACAGGACTTTGAATGGCATCCAGAGCATATACGATTTCCTCTTTATCAATGCCGATTTCTTCGGCGATTTCATTGATGGTAGGTTCTTTTAAATTTTGCTTTACATAATTTTCTTTTGCATAAATGGCTTTATAAGCAACATCCCGAAGGGAACGGCTGACACGAATGGCGTTGTTATCTCTTAAATAGCGTCGTATTTCGCCGATAATCATGGGAACCGCATAAGTTGAAAACTTTACGTTTAAGGTGGTGTCAAAGTTGTCAATGGCTTTAATCAATCCCACGCAGCCAATTTGAAATAAATCATCTGCATTTTCATTGCTGCTGGAAAACCGTTTAATAACGCTTAGAACCAGCCGCAGATTACCTTTAATGTATTGTTCTCTCGCTTCAGGATCACCTTCTTTAATACGCACAAATAGTGCGTCCTTTTCTTCATTTGTGAGAATAGGAAGACGTGAAGTGTTTACGCCGCAAATTTCCACTTTATTAAGTGCCATAGCAAGAAATCCTCCAATCATGTAATAAAAATACTGCTATGAAAAGCATTCTCCATGAAACGGTACAATATACGATAAAAGGGGAAATTTAATAAAGTTTTAGACCTTGACATTAAGATGTTGCTTTTTTTTGATAATACGCTAATAAACTAATTGAATAAAAAATATGAATATAGTAAAATAGGTTTATCAAAATACGTGAAAATAGGAAGAGGAGGAAATGTAGATGAAGGGGAAGCGTGTATTATTTGCGGCAGCAGGGATTGCCATATTGTTATGCTCCGGATGTGCACAAGACGAAGGAAAAAGTTCTTCTGCCACAACTGTTCCGGAAAGTTTTTTGAAGGAGGTATTTACCACAGATTTTGAAAAACGATATACAGAATTTCAGAAGGACAATGATACAGAAAAGTATTATGATACATTTTCAGATTGCGCTTCCGAGGCGTGTATAGAGGCTATGAGTGGTGACAGAATGCCTTTAAAATACGATAAGAAAGCAGAGGAGAATTCTGCAAAGGCAAAGGTTTTGGAAGTGAAATGTGAAGTGGATGAAGACGGCGAGGGAGAATTTGAAGTATTGTTAGGATACGAGAAGGATGAGGATAAAAAAGAGAAAGCCACAGGACAAATCACTGTTATAGAGGAAGACGGAAAAGAGAAAGTAGACTCTTTTTTCTTAAGTAATATTGTTGAAGTAAAGTGAATAGACAACCTCTGCCGGTTTATATGAAATTTCGTTAGGAAAAGAAAACGGCAGAGGTATTTTAAGAATTGCAGTTTAAGAAAATTTCTTTAGAAAATTTTATAGGAATTGTAAAAAAGGTATTGACAATTTGTCAAAAATCAGTATATAATAGCAAGGCAGTCAGCGATAAGCTGACAGGAAACGGGATCTTAGCTCAGCTGGGAGAGCATCTGCCTTACAAGCAGAGGGTCACAGGTTCGAGCCCTGTAGGTCCCATTTCTTTTGCAAAAGCAAAGGGAAAAAGAGATGGCGAGATAGCTCAGTTGGCTAGAGCATACGGTTCATACCCGTAGTGTCGAGGGTTCGAATCCCCCTCTCGCTACTTGTCGAAAGACAAAATATAAAATGGGATCTTAGCTCAGCTGGGAGAGCATCTGCCTTACAAGCAGAGGGTCACAGGTTCGAGCCCTGTAGGTCCCATTTCTTTTGTAAAAGCAAAGGAAAACAGATGGCGAGATAGCTCAGTTGGCTAGAGCATACGGTTCATACCCGTAGTGTCGAGGGTTCGAATCCCCCTCTCGCTACTAAAAGAATAGTTTTTGGAAAATAAGCTGTGACTTAGAAGGAGTCATGGCTTTTTTGTTTCATAAAAAATTGTGCTGCTGTGTAATCTTTTTTCATTAAAATGTGGTTTTCAATAAATGAAGTTTTGCTTATCTAATTACAATTCTGTATTCGGGGAATTCATGCTTTTATCCACAACAACAAAGGCAGGAGCTTCCCTAAATAGAGAACCTCCTGAAAAACAAACTCGAAACAACAAAAAGGAGGTTTTTATGACAGAAAAACTATTGCAGTGGCATCCGGCATTTTTTGCGGGTATTCAGATTGAATTTGGGGAGGAGGCAAAATACCTAGAATTCAAATCAGAATATGTACTTGGGACAAAGCCGATGATGATTGATGTGCCGATTAAGAAAAAAAGAAACACAGATACTAAAGAAAAATATAGGAAAGATATTTAGAAGGTACAATATCGTAGAGTATAAAAGTCCTGACGATTATCTATGTATTGATGACTTTTACAAAGGATATGCGTATACATATTTTTATAAGGCGGACAGAACACCGGTAAACTCGATTTTACTGGAAGAATTGCCGATTTCCTTTGTGTGTCAGAATTATCCAAGAGAGCTTTTTCGGCATATCGTTGGGGAAAGAAAACTACAAATTGAAAAAGTATATGCAGGGATTTATTATGTGATTGGTGACACCCTTCCTATTCAGATTATTGTTACCGGAGAGCTTTCTAAAAAAGAAAGTCTTTGGCTTAGGAACTTGACTAATCAGCTTAAAAGTACAAAAGATGCGGAAGAATTATTGAAGGATTATAAAAAACATAAGAAAAACACATTATACGAGTCTGTGATGGATATTATTGTGCGGGCAAACGAAGAAAAATTCGAGGAGGCGAAAAAGATGTGTAAGGCATTAGAAGAATTAATGAAAGATGAGCTGGAAGCAAAAAAGACAGAGGGGGAGGAAATCGGAGAAGAGCGTGTCAATGAACTTACTTTAAAGCTTTCTAAACTGGGAAGAATAGAGGATATCATAAAAGCAGCTTCGGACAGAAGTTATCAGGAGCGCTTATTTAAAGAATTTGGATTATAAAAAAATAAAATATTTATCTATTTTATGAAGAGCATAAAATAGATAAATATTCTTTAGAATTGTTTATAATTTTCTGGTTTTTTGAATGCAGGCTCTTACCGCATCCATAACGGCGCTTCGCATTCCTTCTTTTTCTAAAGTATTTACACCTTCAATGGTAGTTCCGGCAGGAGAACATACCATGTCTTTTAACTCACCGGGATGTTTTTTTGTTTCCAATACCATTTTTGCACTTCCGAGAACTGCCTGTGCAGCAAAATCATAAGCCTGTTTTCTGGGCATCCCCTCTGCAACAGCTCCGTCAGCCAAAGCTTCAATAAACATGAATACAAAAGCGGGAGAGCTTCCGCTGACTGCGCCTACAATATCAAGAATAGGTTCTGTAACAATATCTGCCTGTCCAAATGACCTTAAAAGTGTAAGAACATTTTGAAGATCTTCATCTGATGTCAGATTATCAGGGCATACACCTGTGACCCCTTCCCCTACAAGAGCAGGTGTGTTTGGCATGGTGCGGATGATTTTTTTATCATTTCCCAAATGCTCCTTCAGCCATTCCAGATTTTTTCCTGCAATTACAGAAATGATTACCTGTTTATCGGTTAAAACATCTTTAATCTGAAGAGCTACATCGGTACAAAACTGCGGTTTGACTGCTAAAAAGAGATAATCTGTAGTTTTCGCAACTTCAAGATTATCCGTAGTACAGGAAATTCCCAGTGTATTTTGAATTTTTTGGGCAGAGCTTTGCGTTTTTACAGAAGCACAAATATCTTCAGGCTGTGCCAGTCCTTTATTTAAAATGCCGCCGATTATGGCAGATGCCATATTGCCGCAGCCGATAAATCCTAATTTCATAATCAAAATCCTCCTTTTTCATCTATTATGCAGTTTTTTTAGGTTATTTTCAAGTATTGCTTTCGTGACTATGCTATATTAAAATGAAAAGAAGAAAAACGGAGGAGACAAGAATTATGAGTAAAGAACTTTTTAGTGTTTATCATTGCAAAGCATGTAATAAAATTGAAGTGAGCCAGTATATTTCTAAAAAAGAAATGGAAGAGCTGGGATTTACAGAAGAGGAATTAAAACCTATTTGTCCTTTTACAGGAAGCTCTGATTTGGAAGAATTAGGACACATGCCGGAGGATGATTTACGTCATTTTGCTTATACAGATATCGAAGGCGTTAAGAAATATTTTAAAGAGCGAGAAGGAAAGTAACAGGATTTTTCCTCAATCATAAAATAATATTGTACCCGCAGATGTGCGTGCGCACGCTGCGGTAATTTTATATTTTATGGGGGAAATATGAAAAAGAAAATAAGTGTTTTATTTGCAGTTGTACTGGGAATTATCGCTGCCTTCACCGGATGCGGTAAAGGAAAGAAAGAAGAGGCACAGTTAGTTCCTGTGACGCTGAATGAGGTTGCACATTCTGTCTTTTATGCACCTCAATATGTTGCCATAGAGGAAGGATATTTTGTAAAAGAGGGGATAAAACTGGAATTGGTTACGGGCTTTGGGGCAGATAAGGTAATGGCAGCAGTCCTTTCAGGGGACGCAGATATTGGTTTTATGGGTTCCGAGGCAAGTATTTATGCTTATCAACAAGGGGCGCAGGATGCTGTGGTGAATTTTGCACAGCTTACACAGAGAGCGGGAAATTTTTTGGTTGCGAGAGAAGAAATGCCGGATTTTAAATGGAGTGATTTGAAAGGGAAAGATATACTGGGCGGAAGAAAAGGCGGTATGCCGGAAATGGTATTTGAGTATATTTTAAAGCAAAACGGACTAAATGCGGAAAAAGACCTAAATATTGACAGAAGTATTGATTTTGGCTCCACCGCAGCGGCTTTCTTGGGCGGACAGGGAGATTTTAGTGTGGAATTTGAACCCTCTGCTACGGCTTTAGAGCAGCAGGGCGCGGGCTATGTAGTGGCTTCCTGTGGTGTGGACTCCGGTTATGTACCTTACACTGCTTATAGTACCAAAGATAGTTTTATGAAGGAAAATCCGGAGATTATTCAAGGATTTACCAATGCCTTACAAAAAGGAATGGATTATGTAAACACGCATACTCCGGAGAAGATTGCTAAAATTATAAAACCACAATTTCCGGAAAATGATTTAAAAACCATTGAGATGATTGTAAAACGTTATCAGGAACAGGGTACATGGAAAGACAATTTGATTTTTGAGAAAAAGAGCTTTGAGCTTTTGGAGGATATTTTAGAGGACGCAGGGGAATTGGAAGAAAGAGTCCCTTACGACAAATTGGTAAACACAGAATTTGCAGAAAAGGCAGCGAAAAAATAGCCGCCTTGCTGCTTTTTATAACTTTAAAGCAAGTGAGCTGTTTTGATATTCTGTGGAAAATGTGACATCCTCCCCGAACCATGACGGAGGAAGGAAGTTTTCTGCGTCTTCTTTGGTGGGAAATTCTACTTCTGCGAGCCACAGATTTTCATAAGGGGCGTCAAAAACATCAAGTTCAATGGTAAGTGTATCGGAAAGAGGAAGCAGATAGCGTGTTTTGGATAAAACGATGCCGTCTGCTTTTTCTTTTAAATGCAGGTAAGCAGCCTCTGTAAGAGGAAGGTTGTGTTCTTCACGGACAAGCAGTCCCTTTCCTTTATAAGTTAAGAAGTATTCCTGATTTTGTTTGCGTATGCGTACCACAGGCTCTGTGCATAAGTAGGCCTGTTCGATTTTTTTATATGGATAAGTGTCGAGATTTTCCGGTAATTTGTGGATAAGATATTTTCTTTCTATTTCCATAAGAAACCTCCGTTTTTCGTTGAATAAAAAGTAAATGTATCATATAATTTTTTTAGAGAAAAAGCAAGTAAAATTAAAGAGAGGTACAAGGTGGAATTTATATTTGAAAAAGCCGTTCAAAAAGACAGAGAAGAAATTTGGAAAGTTATGAAAGAAGCGGCGCAGACCGTGAAGAAAAAGGAATGGTTTGCAGCAGGTGATGAAGCGTATATCCAAGAAATGCTGGAGGGAGAAGGTTTTATTATTCTTGCAAGAGAAAAAGAAAGCAGGGAACTGGCAGGATTTTTTATTGTGGTTGTTCCGGGAGAAGAGGATTATATGGGCGTTTATGCAGACGTTCCTAAGGAGGATACGGATAAAATCGTGCACATGGATACGGCGGCAGTAAAAAGTAGTTTTCGGGGAAATAAATTGCAGCAAAAGATGTTGGAAAAAGCGGAAGAAGAATTGGTGCAAAGAATGAAAGAAAAACAGCATACTGTACAATATCGTTTGTGTTCGGTACATCCGGAAAATACATTCAGTCTTTTTAACATGACAGAAAACGGATATGAGATTAAAGCGAGAACGCAGCTGTACGGCGGATTGGAAAGATTTGTGTTATGTAAAAGGGTGATTTTAATTTAGAAAAAGTTTACAGATAAAACAGAAAGTTTGTGCTATACTTAACGTCATGAACGGAAAAAAGAAAAGAGGGATAGAATGGCAAAAATTTGTGTGTTTACAGCAGATGGGTTTGAAGAAATTGAAGGGCTGACCGTAGTGGACTTGCTTCGCAGAGCAGGGGCAGAGGTTCTTATGGTGTCTGTGAAAGAAGGTCTTACCGTAAAGGGTGCTCATAACATAGAGTTAAAGGCAGATGCGCTTTTTGATGAAGTATGTTATGAGGATGTAGATATATTGGTACTTCCGGGAGGAATGCCGGGAACTTTGAATTTGAGAAATCATGAGAAGCTTTGTGGACTTTTAAAAGAATTTGCAGCAAAAGACAAAAAAATAGCTGCAATTTGTGCTGCTCCTATGATTTTGGGTGAGCTGGGACTTTTAAAAGGAAAGAAGGCAACCTGCTATCCGGGCTTTGAAGATAAGCTTACAGAGGCAGAATTGTGTACAGACAGGGTAGTGAGAGACGGAAACATTACCACCAGCAGAGGTCTGGGTACGGCAATTCCTTTTGCGTTGGAGCTGATTTCTCAGCTTTATGGAAAAGAAAAAGCAGAAGAAATAAAAAAATCAGTGATTTACGGGCATTGATGAAAAAATACTGGCGTTTTCAATATCCTTGTGTTATACTGTGTAAATGACTGCAAGTATGAAAACAGCGCTGTTTAATCTTATTTTTATTAAACAGAGTGCATATAGAATTCAAGGAGGAATTATTTACAATGAGTGTACAGGTAGAAAACTTAGAAAAAAACATGGCGAAGCTTACAATCGAAGTTTCTGCAGAAGAATTTGAAAAAGCAGTACAGAATGCTTACCTTAGAAGCAGAGGAAAAATCACAATTCCAGGTTTCCGTAAAGGAAAAGCACCTCGTGTTATGATTGAAAAAATGTATGGAGCAGGTATCTTCTTTGAAGATGCAGCAAACGCTTTAATTCAGGCGGAATATCCAAAGGCAGCAGATGAAAGCGGTCTTGAAATCGTTTCTCAGCCTGAAATCGATGTTGTTCAGATTGAAAAAGGAAAATCCTTTATCTTTACAGCAGAAGTAGCAGTAAAACCGGAAGTTACATTAGGCGAATACAAAGGTCTTGAAGTAGAAGTAAGTCCTGCTGATGTTACAGAAGAAGAAATTGCTGCTGAATTAAAGAGAGAGCAGGAAAATAACTCCAGAACAATCGACGTAGATGACAGAGCAGTAGCTGATGGAGATATGGTAACTTTAGACTTCGAAGGATTTGTTGACGGTGTTGCATTTGAAGGCGGAAAAGGAACAGATTACCCTCTGACAATCGGTTCTAACTCCTTCATTCCAGGATTTGAAGAACAGTTAGTAGGCGCTGAAATCGGTGTTGAAAAAGAAGTAAATGTTACATTCCCAGAAAATTATCATGCAAATGATTTAGCTGGAAAAGCTGCTGTATTCAAATGTACAGTAAAAGCAATTAAAGTAAAAGAACTTCCAGAATTAGATGATGAATTTGCAAAAGATGTTTCTGAATTCGATACTTTAGATGCTTACAAAGCAGATATCGAAAAGAAATTAAAAGAACGTAAAGAAGCTGTTGCAAAACGTGAAAGAGAAGACAAAGCAGTAGACGCTGTAATTGAAAATGCACAGATGGATATTCCGGAAGCTATGATCCAGAACCAAATTCAGCAGTTAATGCAGGATTTCATCCGCAGAATGCAGGCTCAGGGCTTATCTATTGACCAGTACTATCAGTTTACAGGTCTTGACAATGCGAAAATTCAGGAACAGATGCGTCCACAGGCATTAAAGAGAATTCAGAGCCGTCTTGTATTAGAGAAGATTGCTGAAACAGAAAATATTCAGATTTCTGATGAAAAATTCGAAGAAGAATTAAAAGCAATGGCTGACATGTACAAAATGGAAGTTGAAAAATTAAAAGAAGTAATGGGTGACTACGAAAAAGAACAGATTAAGAAAGATATGGCTGTTCAGGAAGCAGTTACTTTAGTTGCAGAGTCTGCAAAAGTAGTAGAGAAAAAAGAAGAAAAAGCTGAATAAGAAGCAGAATTGCTATATTCAGTAAGAATAGGAGGAGTTTCATGAGTTTAGTACCATACGTCATTGAACAGACAAGCCGCGGTGAAAGAAACTACGACATCTATTCCAGATTATTAAAAGACAGAATTATTTTTCTGGGAGAAGAAGTAACAGATGTATCTGCAAATTTAATTGCAGCACAGCTTCTTTTCTTGGAGTCTGAAGATCCCGGAAAGGATATTCATTTATACATTAACAGCCCCGGTGGTTCCGTAACGGCAGGAATGGTGATTTATGATACCATGCAGTATATCAAATGCGATGTATCTACGATTTGTATGGGATTGGCAGCCAGCATGGGAGCATTCCTTCTGGCAGGCGGTGCAAAAGGAAAGAGAATGGCTCTTCCAAATGCAGAAATTATGATACACCAGCCTTCCGGCGGTGCACAGGGACAGGCAACAGAGATTGACATTGTAGCACAGCAGATTTTGAAGACAAGACATAAACTGAATTCAATTCTGGCGCAGAACACAGGTCAGACTCTGGAAACCATTGCAAGAGATACTGAAAGAGACAACTATATGACAGCGCAGGAAGCTATGGCTTATGGTTTAATCGACTCAGTAATCGAGCACAGATAGCGACAGAAGATAAGACTCCTGCATACAGTTGCGGGAGTCTTTTACCTTTAAGAAAGATTTGGAAGTAGAAACAGAAAGGAAAGAAGATATGGCAAATAAAGGGAATGATACAAGAATTCGGTGTTCCTTTTGCGGAAAAACAGACGACCAGGTGAGAAAACTGATTGCAGGTCCTGATGACACATTTATCTGTGATGAATGTATCGGACTTTGTTCAGAAATCATAAACGAAGAATTAAAACAGCCATACGATGAAGCTCTGGCAGGAGAAATTAATTTATTAAAGCCTCAGGAAATCAAAGAAATCTTAGATGAGTATGTAATCGGACAGGACGAAGCCAAAAAAGTGCTTTCTGTTGCGGTATACAATCATTATAAAAGAGTCCTTTCCGGAGGAAATACAGATGTAGAACTGCAAAAAAGTAATATTTTAATGTTAGGTCCTACCGGTTCAGGAAAAACTCTTCTTGCACAGACACTTGCAAGGCTGTTAAATGTTCCCTTTGCTATTGCGGATGCAACAACACTGACAGAGGCAGGATATGTAGGGGAAGATGTTGAAAATATTCTGCTGAAGATTATTCAGGCGGCAGATTATGATATTGAACGGGCACAGTACGGAATTATTTATATTGATGAAATTGATAAGATTACAAGAAAATCTGAAAATGCTTCTATTACCAGAGATGTTTCCGGTGAAGGCGTTCAGCAGGCTTTACTGAAAATTGTAGAGGGAACAGTTGCAAGCGTACCGCCACAGGGTGGCAGAAAGCATCCGCAGCAGGAATTTATTCAGATTGATACTACCAACATTCTCTTTATCTGCGGCGGTGCTTTTGAAGGATTAGATAAAATTATCGAGACCAGAAAAGATACAAAAGCCATCGGATTTAACGCACAGGTGCAGACAAAAGAGGAAAAGAACGTAGGCGAGCTTTTAAAAGAAGTGATGCCGCAGGACCTTGTCAAATTCGGTTTAATTCCTGAATTTGTAGGACGTGTTCCTGTTGTAGTTTCCTTAAATGCTCTTGATAAAAATGCGTTGGTAAAAATTCTTACAGAGCCGAAAAATTCTCTTGTACGTCAGTATCAGACTTTGTTTAATCTTGACGGAATTAATCTGGAGTTTGAAGGAGAAGCCTTGGAAGCCATTGCAGACAAATCCATGGAAAGAAAAACAGGAGCCAGAGGTTTGCGTGCGATTATGGAAAACTCCATGATGGATTTAATGTACACGGCGCCTTCTGATGACAGCATTGTAAGCTGCACTATTACCAAAGATGTGGTAGACGGAACAGGAGAAGCTTTGGTAGAGCGCAGAGAATTGCCGGTATCCTCAAGAAGAAGTAAAGGAACAAAGAATAACCGTAAGAAGAAAGAGACACCGGAAATTGCGTAAAAGACTGGTTACAGGATGAAGGAGGAGCGAGAATGAGTGACATGATACAGCATTTGCCGGCAATCGCCCTTAGAGGTACGACCATTCTTCCTGATATGATTGTTCATTTTGATGTAAGTCGGGAAAAGTCTATAAAAGCCATAGAAAAAGCCATGGTTCAGGATCAGAGAGTTTTCCTGATTACACAAAGAGACCCACAGACGGAAGAACCTTCACAGGAGGATTTGTATACAGTAGGTATAATCGGGGAAATCAAGCAGTTAGTGAAAAACAGAAAAAACATGGTTCAAGTGCTGGTAGAAGGAAAGCAAAGAGCAGAGCTTGTGCGTTTTGACAGTGAAGACGTGTATTTGGAAGCAGAGGTAGCGCTGTTTGAGGAGGAAGAGATTTCTCTGGATGAAAATGTAAAAGAAGCCATGCTTCGAGGTATAAAAGAACTGTTTGTGCGTTACTGTAATGAAAATACAAAAATGAGTAAAGACTTGGCAGGGCAAATTCTGGAAATTGAAGAAATTGAAAAGGTAATTGACCAGATTGCGGTAAATCTGCCAATGAAATACGAAGATAAACAGAAGATACTCGAGGCTGCCTCTTTGGAGGACAGATATGAAACTCTGGGTATGATTTTAAGCAATGAAATTGAAATCATGCAAATCCGTATAGATTTAAGCAATAAAGTAAAAGAACGTGTGGATAAAAATCAGCGGGAATATATTTTGCGTGAGCAGATGAAAGTCATCCGTGAAGAATTAGGAGATCAGGACACGGTTTCGGAGGCTGACCGCTTTAAAGAGCAGACGGACAAGCTGAAAGCTTCTAAAGAAGTGAAAGAAAAAATCTATAAGGAAATCCAGCGTTTTCAAAATGCAGCGGGAGTACAGGCGGAAGCAGGTGTGGCACGCAGCTATATTGAAACCTTGTTGTCACTTCCTTGGGATAAAGCCTCAAGAGATAATAAAAATCTGAAAAAAGCAAATAAAATTCTGGAAGAAGACCATTATGGACTGGAAAAAGTAAAAGAAAGAATTATGGAGTTTCTGGCAGTACGCACGCTGACAAAAAAAGGAGAAAGTCCTATTCTTTGTCTGGCAGGACCTCCGGGAACAGGAAAGACTTCCATTGCACGTTCTGTGGCAAGAGCTTTGGATAAAGAATATGTGCGTATTTCACTGGGCGGTGTCAGAGACGAAGCGGAAATTAGAGGACACAGAAGAACTTACATCGGAGCAATGCCTGGAAGAATTGCCAATGGTTTAATTCAGGCAGGAGTAAAAAATCCACTGGTTCTTTTGGATGAAATCGATAAGGTAAGCAGCGATTATAAAGGGGATACCTCTTCTGCGCTATTGGAAGTTTTAGATGCAGAGCAGAATAAGAAATTCAGAGACCATTATGTGGAAATTCCGTTGGATTTATCAGAAGTGTTGTTTATTGCAACTGCCAATGATTTACAGACAATCCCAAGACCTCTTTTAGACCGTATGGAAATTATTGAGGTAAGCAGCTATACAGAGAATGAGAAATCCCACATTGCAATGGAACACTTAATTCCAAAACAGGTGAAGAAACATGGCTTGAAAAAAGAGCAGCTCTGTATTGAAGAAGCTGCCCTTCATGAAATTATTACCGGTTATACAAAGGAAGCCGGTGTGAGAAGTCTGGAGCGGAGAATTGGTGAAATCTGCAGAAAAACAGCCCGCAAAATTCTGGAAGAAAAAGAAGAAACCGTTACTGTAAATAAGGAAAATCTGGAGAACTTCTTAGGAAGGGCACGTTATACCTATCAAAAAAAGAATGAAACAGATGAAGTCGGTATTGTAAGAGGACTGGCATGGACGAGCGTAGGCGGAGATACTTTGCAGATTGAGGTAAATCTTATGCCGGGAAAAGGTGATTTCCTTCTTACCGGTCAGTTGGGTGATGTTATGAAGGAGTCTGCACAGACAGGAATTAGCTATATTCGTTCTGTTGCAGAGAAATATCATATTAATGCGGACTTTTTTAAAGAGCATGATATACATATTCATATTCCGGAAGGCGCTGTGCCGAAGGATGGACCATCCGCAGGTATTACCATGGCAACAGCCATGCTTTCTGCCATAACAGAAGTTCCTGTAAAGGCAGACGTAGCTATGACAGGAGAAATTACCTTGCGGGGAAGAGTTCTTCCAATCGGTGGATTAAAGGAAAAACTGTTGGCTGCAAAAAGTGCGGGAATTGAAAAAGTCTTAATTCCTTTTGAAAATCAGGCAGACGTTGAGGAAATGGAAAAGGAAATTACAGAAGGTCTTGAAATTGTACCTGTAAAAACAATGGAAGAAGTCTTAAAGCAGGCTTTCGCAGAAAAAAAGTAAAATGGAGGAACACACATGGTTATTAAACATGTAGCGCTGGACATTGTCTGTGGTATTACCAGCATCCTTCCTGAAAATGAAGTTCCGGAAATTGCATTTGCAGGAAAATCAAATGTTGGCAAGTCATCCCTGATTAATGCACTGATGAACAGAAAATCACTGGCACGTACCAGTGCATCTCCGGGAAAAACCCAGACTATCAATTTTTATAATGTCAATCATGAGATGTATCTGGTGGATTTGCCGGGATATGGTTATGCAAAAGTATCCCAGTCGGTAAAAGAGCAGTGGGGAAAGCTGATTGAGCGATATCTTCATAAGTCAAAGCAGTTAAAGGCAGTTTTTCTGTTGATTGACATTCGTCATAAACCCTCAGAAAATGATAAGACCATGTATGATTGGATTGTATATAACGGATATCAGCCGATTATTATTGCTACAAAATCAGATAAGCTAAAGAGAAGTCAAATTCAAAAGCAGTTAAAGATTATTAAAGAGGGGCTGGAACTGCCCAAAGGAGCTCAAATTATACCGTTTTCCGCACAGACCAAGCAGGGCAGAGAAGAAATATGGGCTCTTGCCGAGGAGCTTTTATTTGCAGATGTTCAAACGGAAGCATAGAGCGCAGGCGAGAGGGATAGTATGTTAAAAGGAATTATATTTGATATGGACGGAGTATTGATTAACAGTGAGCCATTTCATTTCAGAGTTTGGGAGGAGACGTTAAAAAGGCGGGGAATTCATATAGAATATGAAATTTACAAACCTTGCATCGGCTCTACCATAGGTTTTTTAATGAATTTGCTTCATGAGCATTATGGGATTTCCCGAAATGATGAAAGTCTGATAAAAGAAATGAAGGAAATCAAGGAGGAAATGCTTAAAAAGCAGGGATATCCTCCTTTAATCCCTCATGTAAAAGAACTTCTTCACAGACTTTTTGAGTCCGGTTATGATATGGCAGTGGCTTCCTCTTCTCCGTTAGAATATATTGAAGCCGTAACAGGACACTGGGGAATACAAAAATATTTTAAGCAGCTTGTCAGCGGCGAGTCTGTAAAAAATCCCAAGCCTGCGCCTGATGTGTTTATAAAAACAGCAGAGCTTATGGGGGTGAAGTCAAAGGAATGTCTTGTAGTGGAGGACTCCCAAAATGGCTGTAAGGCTGCAAAGGCGGCGGATATGACATGTATGGCTTTTTATAATCCGGACTCAGGAAAGCAGGATTTGGGTTTAGCATCTGTGGTTGTGGAAGGCTTTGAGGAAATAGATAAGAGCTTTGTGGAAAAAATTTACTGTCACAGCCGTCATATCCCTGCACTGGTTTGTGAAACACCCAGACTTCTTATTCGGGAAATGAAAAAAGAAGATATTCCCCGTTTGATGGAAATCTGTGCACAGGAGACATCAAAAGATGCCTGTGAGGGTGTGGCAAAACCGTTGACAGAAGAACTGGAAGGCTTTGAGGCATATCGTACCTATATGTATGAAATGTGCGATATGGGATATTGGTGTGTTGTGAAGAAAGATACAGACGAGATTATAGGACGTGCAGGTGTAGAACCGAAATTCTGGAACAATAATAAAAGTGTGGTAGAATTGGGTTACATTATTGATGAGAATTTCAGGAGGCTGGGCTTTGCTTATGAAGCCTGCAAGGCGATTTTAAAGGTGGCTTATGAAAGAGGCGCTGTTTATTTATATTGCAGAATAAAAGAAGGAAATATACCTTCGTTGAATTTAGCAAAGAAACTGGGCTTTGAGAAAATCGATTATCATCTGCAGGAAGACAGTGAAAATATGCAGGTTTGGAGATATGCTTGCAGAGAAATGGAAAATCAGCTACAATAAGAGAAATCTAAAGAAAGGTTTTTCATATCAGGAAAAGGAAAAGCGATGGAAATTATAAAATCCAGAAAACTAAAATATGAATATGTAAAATATGATGATAACGGACAGCCCTGCGAAAGCTATACCGCAGTGAAGGATGTTGATTTTGATGTAAAGGCAGGACAATTTATTTCAATTTTGGGGCATAACGGCTCAGGAAAGTCTACACTGGCAAAACATATCAATGCGCTGCTGCTTCCGACAGAGGGAAGTATATGGATTGACGGAACAGATACGAAAGCTATGGATGAGCTTTGGAAAATCCGTCAGAAAGCAGGAATGGTTTTCCAAAATCCGGATAATCAGATTATCGGTACGGTAGTGGAAGAGGATGTTGGATTTGGACCTGAAAATATGGGAATACCCACAGGGAAAATATGGAAAAGGGTGGATAAAAGCTTAGAGTCCGTGGGAATGACAGCTTTTCGTCATCGTTCTCCTAACAAGCTGTCAGGAGGACAAAAGCAGCGTGTTGCCATAGCAGGTGTTTTGGCAATGCACCCAAAATGTATTATTTTAGATGAGCCGACGGCAATGCTGGATCCAAATGGCAGAAAAGAGGTTTTAGCAGCTGTTCATGAGCTGAATAAAACAGAGGGCATTACTGTAATTTTAATCACACATTATATGGAAGAGGTTATTGACTCCGATAAGGTTTTTGTGATGGATCAGGGACAGGTTGTGATGGAAGGAACTCCAAGAGAAATTTTCTCAAGAGTAGAGGAATTAAAGAAATATCGTCTTGATGTGCCGCAGGTAACACTTCTTGCCCATGAATTAAAAAAGGCAGGGGTAGACCTTCCAGATGGAATACTTACGACAAAGGAATTGGTGGATAAGCTATGTCATTAAAATTAGAACATGTTACGTACACTTATAATCCAGGAACTGCGTACGAAATGCACGCTTTAAAGGATATTTCCTTAGAAATTCCGGCAGGACAGTTTGTGGGAATTATTGGTCATACAGGAAGCGGAAAATCAACCTTAATCCAGCATTTTAACGGGCTGATGCGCCCTACTTCAGGTATAGTATCTTACAAAGAGGAAAATATCTGGCAGGAAGCGTATTCCTTGAAACGTCTTCGCAGTCAGGTTGGCTTGGTTTTTCAATATCCGGAGCATCAGCTTTTTGAAGCGGATGTTTTATCCGATGTGTGTTTTGGACCGAAAAATCAGGGACTTTCCAACGAGGAAGCAGAGAAAAAGGCAATAGAGGCATTGCAGCAGGTAGGACTGAAAGAAAAATATTATAAGAGCTCTCCTTTTGAACTGTCAGGAGGACAAAAACGCCGAGTTGCCATTGCAGGCGTTTTAGCAATGGAGCCGGAGGTGCTTATTTTGGACGAGCCTACGGCAGGACTTGACCCAAAGGGAAGAGATGAGATTTTAGACCAGATTGCTTATCTTCATGACCGGAGAAAGATTACCGTTATTCTGGTTTCCCACAGTATGGAGGATATTGCCAGATATGTAGAACGTATTCTGGTAATGAACAAGGGCGAAAAAGCTTTTGACGGTACACCGAAGGAGGTCTTTGCACATTATAAAGAGCTGGAACAGATTGGGCTTGCAGCTCCTCAGATTACGTATATTATGAATGAACTTCAGGAAGCAGGGCTTCCCTGTGACTGTTCTGCGATTACCGTGGAGGAAGCAAAGGCAAGTATTTTAAAGGCACTGGAGAAAAGAAAAAATGATTAGAGATATTACCATAGGACAATATTATCCCGCAGACTCTGTTCTGCACCGTCTGGACCCCAGAACGAAATTTATTGGTACGTTTATTTATCTGGTTTCTCTTTTTGTAGCAGACTCTTTTTGGGGATATGTGATTGCCACCTGTTTTTTGGCAGGGTTGATTATTTTATCAAAAGTACCCGTAAAATTCATGCTCAAGGGTCTGAAGCCGCTGTTTATTATTCTGTTAATTACAGTAGCGTTTAACTTATTTTTAGTACCGGGAGAGGTTATCTGGAGCTTTGGATTTTTGAAGCTTACCAGAGAAGGTATTGCACAGGCAATTAAAATCGGTATTCGATTGATTTATCTGGTTATCGGTTCTTCTATTATGACATTGACGACCACACCAAACCAGCTTACAGACGGATTAGAAAGAATTTTACATCCGTTAAATAAAATTCATGTGCCGGTACATGAAATTTCTATGATGATGTCCATTGCACTGCGCTTTATTCCTATTTTATTGGAGGAAACCGATAAGATTATGAAGGCACAGATTGCACGTGGAGCAGATTTTGAAAGCGGTAATTTAATTCAGAAGGCAAAAGGCTTAATTCCACTGTTAGTTCCATTGTTTATCTCAGCTTTTCGCCGTGCGGATGATTTGGCAATGGCAATGGAAGCAAGATGTTATCATGGTGGTGATGACAGGACACAGATGAAGCCTCTTGTTTATAAAAGCAGAGACTATGTAGCTTACGGTATTGCGGTGGTTTATCTGGCGATTGATATTGCCGTTCGTGTGCTTCTGTAAGCAGAGGAGTATATTATGAAACGTGTAAAGCTGACAGTTGCTTATGATGGAACAAATTATTGCGGTTGGCAGGTGCAGCCCAATGGCATAACCGTTCAAGAGGTTTTAAATCAGTGTTTATCTGAGTTTACAGGAGAGAATATTGAAACTATTGGAGCCAGCAGGACAGATGCAGGGGTTCATGCTTTGGGAAATGTAGCGGTATTTGATACGGAAATGAGAATGCCGGGAGATAAATTTTCTTTTGCATTAAATCAAAGGCTGCCGGAGGATATTCGTATTCAGAAATCAGAGGAAGTGGACGCTGATTTTCATCCCCGCTATGTAAAAAGCCAAAAAACCTATGAATATCGGATTTTAAATTGCCGTTTTCCAATTCCAACAGAGAGGTTTTACTCTCATTTTACCTATATTCCATTAGATGTAGATAAGATGAAAGAGGCTGCATCTTATCTGATAGGAGAACATGATTTTAAGAGCTTTTGCGGTACAGGCGCACAGGTGAAAACCACGGTACGAACAGTAAAAGAAATCCAAATTGAGAAAAGCGGAGATAGAATTACAATTCGCATTACGGGAGAAGGCTTCTTATACAATATGGTTCGAATTATAGCCGGAACGCTTATGGATATTGGCGGAGGACTGTACCCACCTGAGAAAATGAAGGAAATTCTGGAGGCAAAAGATAGAAAAAAGGCAGGACCAACAGCGCCTGCTAGGGGACTTACCTTGATGAAAATACAATATTTTTAAAATGAAAAGAGACTGTTACATGAAAGGATGACCAAGAGTATTCTTGATAGGACTTTCATGTAACAGCCTTTTTGTAAATTAGTGAGGTTTAAAGCCTTCTCCCAATACTTCATTGGACTCCATGATGATAATGAAGGCTTTTGGGTCAATTTCTTTTACTGCATTTCGGATGATATACATCTGTTTATTATTACAGGCACACATAACCACATCTTTGTTCTCACCGGAATAACTGCCTTCTGCTTTTAAGAAAGTAGCGCCCCTGGCAGTGACTTCATCGATTTTCTGTGCAACCTCTTTGGCATAATCTGTAACAATCAGCGTCATTTTTCCCGCATCAATGCCATACATTACCTTATCTACAACGGTTGATAAAAGAAAACTGATAATCATACCATAAATCAAGCTGTCGATATCTTTGGAAACAATGGCAGTTCCTAAAAGTACAATTAAAGCATCCATCACAAAGGCAATTTTTCCCAAAGTCAGATGAGGATTTAAAGCTTTCAAAGTCAACATAATAAAATCTGCACCTCCCGTAGAGGAGTCACGCATATAAATCAGTGCAAATCCAAGACCGGATAAAACACCGGTACAAATCGCTGCCAACATTCTGTCACCCTGATAGACAGGAAACAGCGGTGCGGCATAGTCCATGAGAAAGGATGTAATTATGATTGTTCGCAGGGAACGGAGAAAAAAATCACGTCCTAAAATACGAAAACAGCAAAGTGCAATGGGAATATTTAAGAGTAAAGCTACTTTACCAATTGGAAGTCCCCACAGATGGTAGAAGATTAAGGCTATTCCGTTAAGCCCCACAACAGGAAATTCTGATGCGGCGGCAAAGTTATATGTGGCAAGTGCAATCAATACACCGCCTAAAATATCGATAGAAATATCTATGCTCCATTTTTTTACATACCACATAGTTGGATAATTTTTTTTCATAATGATGCCCTCCTTTGGCTGAAAAGAAAAAGCGTGTACGAATTATACAAATATAATCCGCAAACGCTCTTTTCCACTACTAGTATACACAAAAAAAGTGAAAAAGGTCAAGTGGTTAAAAAAATTAGTACAGAAAAAGAGGTCAAGTCTGGAGAAAATATTATTTGTTTGCTATACTATGTTTTATAGAATTCCTCTGTAAAGTGGAGGAAAAATATGAATACATTATTAAAAAATCTTACAATCAAAAATAACTTTATGTTTGCAGCAGTGATGTCAGATGAGGAAAACTGTAAGGGATTTTTGGAACGTGCTCTTTCTATTAAAGTTGAGCATGTAGAAATCAGTACAGAGAAAAACATTGTTTACCATCCGGAGTATAAAGGAGTTCGTCTGGATGTTTATGCAAAAGATGAAAACAATACCCGCTATAATATAGAAATGCAGGTATTAAAACAACCGGCATTAGGACGCAGAAGCCGTTACTATCAAAGTCAGATGGATATGGAGCTTTTGGCAAAAGGATGTGAATATGCAGAATTGCCTGACAGTTATGTGATTTTTCTCTGCGACTTTGATCCTTTCGGAGAAGGAAAATATCGTTATACTTTTCGTACAATCTGTGAGGAAGCGGAGAAAGCTTCTCTAAAAGACGGGCGGTGTATTGTGTTTTTAAATACTTGCGGAAGAAATGAAGAAAATATACCACAGGAATTACTTTCTTTTCTGAAATTTGTGCATGCAGACTTAAAAGAAAGCCAGAAAGACTTTCAAGATGATTATGTAAGACAGGTACAGAAACCAGTTACAGATATTAAAGCAAGCAGGGAAATGGAGGAGAGATTTATGCTTTTGGAAGAGTTGCTAAAAGACGAACACAGGCAAGGCGTTCAGGAGGGCATTCAAAAAGGTATTCAAAAAGGTGAACTAAAAGCGACAAGAGAAATACTTGAAATGACGCTGGTAAAATTTGGACAATTACCAGACGATTTTTTAAAAACGTTACATGAACAGCAAGATACGGGGATAATCAAAAGTTGGATACAGACAGCATTAACAGTGCAGTCGTTGGATGAATTTATTTCTAAAATATGCTAATACAGTGAATAATAAGTAAACGCTACATTGACTTGTCTAATTAGCCATTTGCTGCGTTGCTGTCAATCAGCGTAGCCGCCACTATGTTTCATTCTTCCGTCTTGCATCTGGAGTAATTATTCCGCGTCAATATAGCAGAAATTTATTTTTCGCTATACTAGTCAAAAATCAAGTCAAAATACCTGCAAATCTTTGTGAGTTATTTATCACAGAAGATTTGCAGGGAAATCAAAAACATTTCAACGCCGTTTCAGGCAAAAATTCAAAAAAACAGAGGAATTCTATTTTAAATTTTATTGTTTAATATAAGAAGTATGAGAGAAAAAGAAAGATTATTGTAAAAGATTTAGAAGATGTGGTATAATGATTGCACAGAGTGCAAACCAAGCCGATATAATCGGCTTGCCGTCGCAAGGCGTCGGATTATACCGTCAAGCTACGGCTTGAAAAGTAAATACCCTAAAGGGTGCTTCCTTTTCTGCGCACGTAGTATAATGATTGCACAGAGTGCAAACCGAGCCGATATAATCGGCTTGCCGTCGCAAGGCGCCGGATTATACCATCAAGCCAATAAAATATTTTGTAAGGAGATTTTAACATGAGTCAGGAAAAAGTAGATAGATATAAAAAAGAGAAAGCAAATCGTGTCAAAATCCAAAAGAAGGAGAAAAGGGTTTTATTTTTAGAAAAGTGTGCGATTGCCGCTGTTTGTGTAGCAGCAGTAGGCTGGATTGGATATTCCGCATATAATCTGGCAATGAGACCGGATCCAAATGAAGAACAGGAAGTTGTTACAACAGAAATGGATGTTACAGCTTTAAATGATTATTTGGCAGGACTTTCCGCAGAAGAAGCAAAATAAATAAAAGGGTGAGTTTATGGAGAACCGTACAATACAAGAGCTTTTTTCAAGAAAATCCGTAAGAGTCTTTTCTGATGAAAAGATTACGGAAGAAGAAAAAAGATTAATTTTAGAGGCAGCAATACAAGCGCCCACGGCGGGAAATATGTCTCTGTTCAGTATTCTCGATATTCAGTCTCAGGAGATTAAGGATGTTCTTGCAAAGAGATGTGATAACCAGAATTTTATTGCAGAAGCGCCTGTGGTACTGGTGTTTCTGGCGGATTATCAGAGATGGTGTGACGTATTGGAAAGCTATGAAATGACAATTCCGCCAATGGGAGAAGGGGACTTATTTTTAGCAATGCAGGACTGTATCATTGCGGCACAGAATGCAGTTGTGGCATCAGAGTCTATGGGAATAGGTTCCTGCTATATCGGAGATATTCTGGAGAATTATGAGGATAATCAAAAGCTTCTGAATTTACCGAAATATGTGCTGCCTGTTTCTATGCTGGTTTTGGGAAGACCCACGAAACAGCAGAAAAACCGAACAAAGCCGGAACGTTTTAAAGTGGAAGATATCGTTTTTACAGATACTTATCCGGATAAAGATACAGAAGAAACAAGGGAAGTGTTTAAGCGAAAACTAAATGTAGGTGATGCGGAATTGAAGCAGCGTCTTGAGAGATACAGCAAAAGAAAATTTGAAGCTGAGTTTCGTATGGAAATGAACCGTTCATCTAAGGCAATGATAAAGAGCTGGAATAAGTAAAGAGTACAAGAATAGCACCGCATAGGCGGTGCTATTTTCTCATTAGAATATTCTAAATGCCGAAAAATTATAATTTTTCAACGTTAGCAGCCTGCATTCCGCGAGCGCCTTCTGTTAAATCATAACTTACAGCCTGACCTTCTTCTAAAGATTTGAAGCCTTCTCCATTGATTGCAGAGAAATGTACGAAAACGTCCTGTCCGTCTTCTCCTGTGATAAATCCGTATCCTTTTTCTGCGTTGAACCATTTAACAGTTCCCTTGTTCATAGTGTTACCTCCATAAAAATAAAAATGGCTGGATAAAAAATTAAATGGTCTTTAGAGATAATATTATGTATAAAAATGATAATACTCTCTCTAAAAACCATTTAATACTAATATCCAATATATCTTTGACATGATTAGTATATTCCTTCGATGTGTAAAAGTCAAGGGAAAAGTGTAATTGACGAAAGAAAATGTGTGTGTTACTATTTATATAATAATCAGAAAGGATATGAAAATCTATGAAAATACTGATTAAAAAAGGACGTATTTTAAACCCATCAGACCAGACCGATAAAATCGGCGATATTCTTGTTGAAGATGGTGTGATTAAGGAAATGAAAGAAGAGATAGAGTGTAAGGAAACACCTGAGAAAATTATTGATGCCAAAGGTTGTTACGTAATGCCGGGACTGATTGATTTGCATGTACATTTGCGTGACCCGGGACTGACTTATAAAGAAGACGTTGTAACCGGTGCAAAGGCAGGGGCAAAAGGTGGATTTACTACAATTTTAGCAATGCCTAACACAAAACCGGTAATTGATTGCGCTGACAGAGTAAATTATGTACACAACAAAGCAAAAGAACTTGCTCCTATTCATGTTCTTCAGGTCGGAGCTGTAACAAAGCAGCAAAAAGGAGAAGAACTGGCAGATATTGAAGGGATGATAAAAGCCGGAATTCCGGCAATCAGCGAAGACGGAAAATCCGTAATGAATACCAGAATTTATAAAGAAGCAATGCAGATTGCAGCAGACCATAATATTCCGGTGTTTGCCCATTGTGAAGACCAGAATATGGTAAACGGCGGCTGCGTAAATGAAGATGAAAAATCAAAAGAGCTGGGACTTCCGGGTATCAGCAATGCAGTAGAAGATATTATTGTAGCAAGAGATATTATGCTTGCAAAAGAGACAGGTGCAAGTCTGCATTTATGTCATTGTTCTACAAAGGACAGTGTGCGTATGATTGAACTTGCCAAGGAAGAAAAGCTTCCTGTTACAGGTGAAGTCTGCCCACATCATTTTATTTTAACATCAGATGATGTGGTTGCAGGTGATGCTAATTATAAAATGAATCCGCCTCTGCGTACAAAAGAGGACAGAGATGCACTGGTAAAAGGATTAAAAGATGACATTTTTGACGTAATCAGCACAGACCATGCGCCACACAGCAGAGAAGAAAAACAGCGTTCCATGACAGAAGCGCCATTTGGTATAGTAGGCTTGGAAACGGCAGTGCCTCTTACTATGACAGAGCTGGTACACAAAGGAATTTTAACACCAATGCAGATGGCTGAAAAAATGAGCTATAATCCGGCAAAGATTATTCACTCAGACAGAGGTCGTCTGGAAGTGGGAAGTCCTGCGGATATTACGATTATTGATCCGGAAAAAGAATATGTAATTGACAGCAAAACTTTTGAGTCAAAAGGAAAAAATACACCGTTTAACGGAAGAAAAGTAAAAGGTATGGTAAAGGCTACGATTTGTGACGGTGAAATTGCGTATATAGAAGAGTAAAAGAAAAGAGTAAGAAAGAAGAACTATTGGAGGAGAAATCATGATTAACAAACTGACTGCGAAAATTCAGAAAACAAAAGCGCCGATTGTGGTGGGCTTAGATCCAATGTTAAATTACATTCCAAAACACATTCAGGAAAAGGCATTTAAAGAATTTGGGGAAACTTTAGAAGGAGCTGCGGAAGCAATCTGGCAGTTTAATAAAGAAATCGTAGATAAAACATACGATTTAATTCCGGCAGTAAAACCACAGATTGCTATGTATGAGCAGTTCGGAATTCCGGGAATTATGGCTTTTAAGAAAACAGTAGATTACTGTAAATCCAAAGACCTTGTAGTAATCGGAGATATTAAGCGTGGAGATATTGGTTCCACTTCTGCAGCTTATGCAACCGGTCATATTGGAAAAGTGCAGATTGGAGCAAATAAAATTGCGCCGTTTGACGAAGATTTTGTTACCTTAAATCCATACATGGGAGCAGACAGTATTACACCGTTTATTGATGTATGCAAAGAAGAAAAGAAAGGACTTTTCATTCTTGTTAAAACCTCCAATCCTTCCAGCGGAGATTTTCAGGACCAGATGGTGGGAGACAGACCTGTATATGAATTAGTAGGAGAGAAGGTTGCACAGTGGGGAGAAACCTGCATGGGTGACGATTATAGCTATGTTGGCGCTGTTGTTGGCGCTACTTATCCTGAAATGGGAAAAACACTCAGAAAAATTATGCCAAAGGCTTATATTCTTGTTCCGGGCTACGGCGCTCAGGGCGGACAGGGCAAGGATTTAGTTCATTTCTTCAATGAAGATGGTTTAGGCGCTATTGTAAATTCTTCTCGTGGAATTATTGCAGCTTATAAACAGGAAAAATATGCAAAATTTGGAGAGGAAAACTTTGCAGATGCGTCAAGAGCAGCAGCAGAGGATATGATTGCAGATATTGCAGGAGCATTGGAAGCTGCAAAATAAGGAGAAGAAACATGGCAAAATTAAAAATGACAAGTACCGTGGTAAGTCAGGAAATGATAGCAACAGATATTTACAGTCTGTGGCTTCGTGCGGAGGAAATTGCAGTACAGGCAAAGCCAGGACAATTCATTTCAGTGTATTGCAAGGACTCTGGAAAAATTCTTCCAAGACCAATCAGTATTTGTGAAATTGATAAGGAAAAAGGAATGCTTCGCATTGTGTATCGAATTGCAGGAGAAGGTACAAAGGAATTTTCTTCTCTTGTAAGCGGAGATACAATAGATATTTTAGGCCCATTGGGAAATGGATTTCCGATGGAAGAAGTCAAAGGGAAAAAAGTGTTTATGATGGGTGGAGGAATTGGTATTCCTCCAATGGTACAGACTGCAAAAGAAGCAGAAGCAGATGTAACAATTATTGCCGGTTATCGTAATAGTGAGATTTTCCTGCAGGAAGATTTAGAAAAAAATGGCCGTCTTGTAGTTGCTACAGAAGATGGAAGTGTAGGAACAAAAGGAAATGTTATGGATGCTATTCGTGAGAATAATCTTACTGCTGATGTGATTTTTGCCTGTGGTCCAACACCAATGCTGCGTGCAATCAAGAATTATGCTGAGGAAAATAATATCCTTTGCTACATTTCTATGGAAGAAAGAATGGCATGCGGAGTGGGTGCATGTCTGGCGTGTGTATGTAAATCAAAAGAAGTAGACCATCATTCTCATGTACATAATAAGCGAATTTGCAAGGACGGACCGGTCTTTTTAAGTACGGAGGTGGAACTGTAATGAATACAAAAGTAAAGATTGCCGGGATTGAATTGAAAAATCCGGTTATGACAGCCTCAGGTACTTTTGGCTCAGGAGCAGAGTACAGCGAGTTTGTGGACTTAAATGAATTAGGCGCAGTAGTGACAAAAGGTGTTGCCAATGTAGCTTGGCCGGGAAATCCCACACCCAGAATTGCAGAAATTCACAGCGGTATGATGAATGCCATCGGGCTTCAAAATCCGGGAATGGAAGTGTTCTGTGAAAGAGATTTACCTTATCTTCAGCAGTTTGATACAAAAGTAATTGTAAATGTATGCGGACACGCACCGGAAGAATATCTGGCAGTAGTAGAACGTTTGGCGGATGAGCCGGCAGATATGCTGGAAATCAATATTTCCTGCCCAAATGTAAATGCGAATTTCCTTGCGTTTGGACAAGACCCAAAGCATGTGGAGGAGCTTACTGCACAGATTAAAAAAATTGCAAAACAGCCGGTAATTATGAAATTGACACCGAATGTTACCGATATAGCAGAAATTGCAAGAGCAGCAGAAGCAGGTGGAGCAGATGCAGTTTCACTTATCAATACACTGACGGGTATGAAAATTGATATTAACAGAAGAACTTTTGCACTTGCTAATAAGACAGGCGGTGTTTCCGGTCCATGTGTAAAACCAATCGCAGTACGTATGGTTTATCAGGTTGCACAGGCTGTCAACATTCCGATTATCGGAATGGGCGGTATCCAGAATGCAGAGGATGCTCTGGAATTTATTATGGCAGGCGCTACGGCAGTATCAATCGGAACTGCAAACTTTACCAATCCTTATGCAACGATAGAAACAATCAGAGGCATTGAGGCTTATATGGAAAGAAATAAAATTGAAGATATCCGAGAGTTAATCGGAGTTGTAAAATAAAGATGAGGGAGGCTGTAACCTGTGAATACACAGGCAGCCTCCTATTGCTATAAAAAGGGGTGGTGAAATGCTTCCAAACAGAGAACTTGCAATACAGGAATTAAAAATTGCAGGAGAGAAAAATCCGGGGCTTTGGACAGCACATTCTTATCATGTGGCAGAGGTAGCAGAATTGATTGCAGAAGCCTGTGGAAATTTAGATACAGAAAAGGCTTTTGTATGTGGACTGCTTCATGATATCGGAAGACGAACGGGAATTGCACAGTTGAGACATACCATTGACGGCTATGATTATGCTATTTCCAAGGGATGGGATGAGGTGGCAAGAGTATGTCTGACACATTCCTTTCCGGTAAAAGATATCGAAGCGGATATTGGAAAGAAAGATATACGCCCGGAGCAATATGAATTTATAAAAAATTATCTGGAACAGATGGAGTATGATGATTATGATAAACTGATTATTTTATGTGATGCTTTGGCAGATGCAAAGGGTTTTTGTATTTTAGAGAAGAGATTTGTTGACACAGCAAGGCGATATGGATTTTATCCTTTTTCTCTGGATAGGTGGAATAATACCTACAAATTTAAGGAATATTTTGAAGAATGTATGGGTAAATCCATTTATACTGTGCTGCCGGAGATTGAGAAATGTATTTATATGTAAAGGAGAAAAGCGTATGTGGATAATTTTAGGAATTAGTGCCGTAATTACAGCACTACTTAATTTGATTTTTTCATTCATGGGAAAATCAGTACGTTGGTTAGGATTTTTAAGCTTTTCGCTTACAGCATTGACTGTGTGTGCAATTTATCAGTTAGCAGCAGGTTCAGTGATACAGGAGGATTGGAGTGCATTAGCGGATACAGCACCTACTATGGAAAAATTTACATGGATATTTACAGTATTATCTATGGTAATCAATGGAATTTCATTATGGAAATCAGGTGTTAAAAAGTGAGAGATTTTATAGATTTTGTTAAAGATATAGTAACCATACTAGTCGGCGGTATAATTGAGAACCGGGCAGAAATAAAAGTCAGTGAAAAAAGAAGGGAGTTCTTTAAACATAAGGGTAATAAAATATCGGCGCTTTTCTTTTACGGTTCAGTGATAGCAGCTGTGGTACTGGCAATATTTGGAATTATTGAACTTGTAAAAGGAAAAGCAGTGGGAGTTATATTACTTATTGGCGGAATTGTTTTAGGCTTGTTTTTAATAGTAGAATGGGGAGCTGCAGAATAAAATGGTTGTTTTAATTACAGGGGCGTCTCATACGGGAAAAACTTTATTGGCGCAAAAGTTGTTGGAAAAATATAGGTGTTCAGTTCTTTCGATTGACTTGTTAAAAATGGGATTAATTCGGAGCAAAAATACAGATTTGACACCGGAAGATGACGAAGAATTGGAATTTTATCTATGGAAAATTGTTAAGGAAATTGTAAAAACAGCAGTAGAAAATAAACAAAATTTGATTGTAGAGGGCTGTTACATTCCATTTACATGGAAACAGGATTTTACAGAAGAATATTTAAAAGATATTTTGTATCAAGTATGGAAAAATAGGAAGTTATTATAAGAAAAATGGGAAAATAAATAGGAAATCCTTCTAAAATCTGATATAATAAAATTAGAAAAAGAGTTTTTTGCAGCAGGTGAAAGGAGGAAAACAGATGCGTAAAAGAAAAAGTAGACAAAAAATATTTTGTATAGGCTTCGCATTTTGTCTATGGATTTCCGGTTTTACAATGGTATCAGCAGATAATGCTTCCGGGATGGATAAGAGCTATATAAAAAACTTTACATGCACAAACAATATTGGAAATACAAAAATAGAGCTAAATGTTTCGGCGGATGTCTGGTCTGACGGACCTTATGCACAAATTAACAAAATTATAGGAAATGACTTAAATGTAACATCAGATATTCCTTACATAGAATTTGAAGATTATAATATAGATGTCTGGAGTGCCGAGGGTACTTATCCAACTACAAGACTTTTTTATACTTATAACGGGACATTAAAGGTCAAAGTGACAGATGCTACACCAACAGTTGTAATAGAAGAATTAGAGAAAGAAGGTTTTTGCGGTGGTGAACCTGTTTCTGGTATTACGGAGTATATAAAGAATATTGATGAATGTGGAGAAATCCAGTTATATCAGTAAGGAAAGTTTGAATATATGAAAACTTCAAAATGAAAACAAAAGTGAAAGAGTTGCGTACAGAAGGCAAAATGACACAACAACAGTTGGCAGATTTGGTTCATGTATCATCAAGGACTATCATTTCTATTGAGAAAGGACAATATAATCCTTCATTAATGCTTGCATATCGTATGGCAATGGTTTTTGGAGTAAGTGTAGAAGAATTGTGTTGCTTAAAAGAAAACAAAGAATTGGAGGATAAGGAATATGAAGATTTATAATAAAAAGACATTTATGTCCGGAGTATTCCTGATAGTTTTAGGTGTGCCGACTTTAATTATAAATATATTAGAAAAAGACGTAGATGTAAATATCGTTATTTTAGCTGTAACGTTATCTGCATTTGGGTTCAGCTCTGTGATACGAAGTATATCATGTAAAAAGACAAAAGAAGATAAATTGGACGAGTTAGATGAAAGAAACTGTCTGATTAAATTGAAAGTTCAAAGTAAATCGTTTCAGATAACGCAGATAGTATCTTTTGTACTTATGTTTTTTTTATTAGTGATGGGGAAAGTATCAGGCAATAAAGAGTTTATTATTATGGGAGTAGGTATAGCATTTGCACTGTGTGTTTTAATGTTTTCAGAACTTTGTACATCTATGTATTATGAACTTAAAAATTAGCGAGTTCTATTTGCAGAAAACATGTATAATTTAACACAAAAGCTAGAATTGTATTCGGAGGGATTGCAAGTGATTTATGATTTGATGTATATAGAATTAAAAACAGGATATTCTGATGACGGACCGGCGTGGATTGGATATGTGAAGACTTCACAAAGTAAAAAGACAATTTATTTTAACGACCATGCTTTTCAGAAATATATAGGGAATTATTCTAATTATATAGACGTTGAGACTGGCGACGAATATTGGATTTCTGGTTTGAAAAGGAGAGAGAGTAATAGGCACTGGGCAGGACATGGTAAAATTATGATTGACCAAAGAGCTGTGAAGGAGTATCTTTCGCTAATTGGAGAGAAAGAATTATCATTAAATTGGTTTGAGGTGGTGGAGATAGAAGATAAATTTCCTATTGAGAGAATAAGAAAATTATTAAACAAAAAGGATAGTGATAAATAAGAAGAAAGAATTTATGCAATATCTATTGATAATTATTGTAGGTATTTTTAAGCCTGTTCTTTGATTGAAATAACAGGAAATATGTGATAGAATTGAGAAGATTTAAAAGCTCTTTTTTATGGTGTAAAAATGGTGTACTAAGGGATAAAAATAGAAAATAAGGGCGAGAAAAGCCTATAAATACGGAGGTTTTAGAAGATATGGAAACATATAAACAGGAATTTATTGATTTTATGGTGGAAAGTGATGTTTTAAAATTCGGAGAATTTACCTTGAAAAGCGGTAGAAAATCTCCTTTCTTTATGAATGCAGGAGCTTATGTAACAGGTTCTCAGTTAAAAAGATTAGGCGAATACTACGCAAAAGCTATTCATGACAAATACGGGGATGATTTTGACGTATTATTTGGACCGGCTTACAAGGGAATTCCAATCAGCGTTGTAACAGCTATTGCTTACAGTGAATTATATGGAAAAGAAGTACGCTACTGCTCGGACCGTAAGGAAGAAAAAGACCATGGCGCAGATAAGGGAAGCTTTTTGGGAAGTAAGCTGCAGGATGGAGACAGAGTAGTGATGATTGAAGACGTAACAACTTCCGGAAAATCTATGGAAGAAACTGTTCCAAAGGTAAGAGGAGCAGCAAATGTGGAAATCGTAGGTCTGATGGTTTCTTTAAACCGTATGGAAAAAGGAAAAGGCGACAAAAGCGCTCTTGATGAAATCAAAGAAACTTACGGATTTGAAACAAATGCTATTGTAACAATGGAAGAGGTAGTAGAGCATTTATACAACAGAGAATGTAATGGCAGGGTTGTAATTGATGACAAGACAAAAGAAGCCATTGACGCATACTACCAAATCTACGGAGTAAAATAATCAGAAAAGGAAGTGTTCCTAAATGAATGAAAAGGTTTATAAAACCATGACACGATGCGGTGCGGGGAGCATTGCAGTAGGAATAATTGTGCTGGTTACAGGCATTACCACAGGGATTTTAATGCTGGTAAGCGGAGCAAGATTATTAAAAAGAAAGTCAGAAATTACATTTTAATGTGTAGGACAAAAGAGGGCGGGGGAATGGGTTCTCCCGTCTTTATGTTATTTTAGAAAAATAAGGGGTTAAAATTGAATAAAAATGTGAAGAAAAAAATAAAAACATTCAGTACCATTTTATTTGTGCTGTATCTTTTTTTGCTGATTTATCTTCTTTTCTTTGCAGAGCGATTTGGTATACAGAGCTTTGAGGAAAGAGAATATCATTATAATCTGGTATTTCTTCAGGAAATCAAACGATTTTGGACGTATAGGGAACAGTTGGGTGTGTGGCCGGTTGTATTGAACTTGTTGGGGAATGTTGTGGGATTTATTCCGTTTGGATTTATTCTTCCCATTATCCATAGAGATACAAGAAATTTTTTCTTTATCACATTTTCAGGTTTTGCACTGAGTCTTTGTGTGGAAACCATACAGTTAGTTACAAAGCTGGGATGCTTTGATGTAGATGATTTGATTATGAATACACTAGGTGCGGCATTGGGATACATATTTTTTGCCGTTAGCTATTTCATATATAAAAGAACAAAAAGGAGAAACAAGTAATGGCAAAGAAGAAAAATAAATATTCTTTTGCAAAAAAGAAACATTCAGGACAGGGAATTGCTTCAACGGTTTTTGCAGGAATTTCTCTGGGGATTTTTTGTGCCGCCGCATTATGTGCTTTGATTTTTCATGGAAAAGGCGGTATGTATCTGGGGGCATTGGGACTGATTGCCATTGGTCTTTCCGCTTATGGATTTGTTGTGGGATTAAAAAGCTTTTCTGAGAAAAACAGAGACCAGCTTTTTTGTAAAATCGGAGCAGTAGGAAACGGGGTGCTTATGGTTATCTGGCTGGCACTTTTCTTAGTTGGAATTTCTTAATAACAGAAAGGCAGGATAAAGATATGGAAGAACGTTTGAAAAAACAGATGGAATTTTTATTGGAAGTGGATAAGGAAAAATTTATTGGCCGGCAGACTTATTTATCAGACGGAATTCGAAAGGAAAATGACGCAGAACACGCATGGCATTTAGCTTTGACAGCAGCGCTTTTGGCAGAATATTCTGAGGAAAAGATTGATTTGGCAAAAACCATGCTTATGGTGCTGGTTCATGATTTAGTAGAAATCGATGCTGGTGATACTTATGCCTATGATGCAGTTGGAAATCAGACAAAGAGGGAAAGAGAATTAAAGGCAGCAGACAGAATTTTTAATATCTTACCGGAAGATCAGGCAAAAATGTTAAGGTTACTGTGGGACGAATTTGAAGAGCAGCAGACACCGGAGGCAAAATTCGCTCATGTTTGTGATAATATTCAGCCTTTAATGTTAAATCACGCCACTGGCGGAAAATCATGGAGAGAGCGTGGAATAAAGAAATCACAGGTACTAAAAAGAAATGAACGCACAGGGGAAGGGTCAAAAACCATGGAGTCTTATGTGCATGAAATTATAGATTTAAATGTAGAAAAGGGGAATTTAAAAGATGAATGATGTGTTTTTTGAAGAACGCTATGCTTTAATGAGGGGAAGAATTCAGGAAATTCAAAAAGAAGAGGTAGTAAAAGAACCTTATGGTGAATATTTCAGAAAAACAGCAGATTTTATTCTGATGGTGGATAACTTGTATGAAAAGATACAAAAAGGCTGGTTAGACAGCGCCTCACAAAAAGAATTGGAAGAAAATAATCATGCTCTGTATAAGGATATCTTGCCGGAAAATTATGGTGCTTCCTATGGAAATCCTGCTTATGCACAAAAAATGCTGGGAGAAGAGTTTGGTGTATTATTAAGTTTTCTGTATGCAGAAATTCGTGGAATGGTTGTTTTTGTTTATGAGAAACGCCTTTTTGATATGACCGTTGTTTTGGAGCTTTTTGTGCAGATTTATAATCTCTTTGAGGAAGAAGAAATATCTGCAAAGGATGTAAAAGATGCTATTTATTGGTATATCAGTGATTACAGTGACGAAATGGTAGGATACAGAGTCAGAGAAGGAATTGACCCGTCTTTGGATTTTGCTGCAAAAATTATCTGTGACAGCGATTTGACAGACCTTCGTTATTTATATAAATTCGGGGAATATATTACAGAAAATGAAATCGGTATGGCGAATTTCCTAAATACTCTGCCGGAGGAAAAAATTCAGGCAATGGCAAGAACCTTTACAGAAGGATACAGAGAAGGTTTTGTCTTAGGAGGAAAGGATATTACAAAGAAAAAGACTGTAAATATTCGTTTTCAGCTGGGATTTGAGAGAATTGTAAAAGAGGAAATCAGACAGTTTGCAGAAATGGGATTGCAGCCTGTTATTTACCGAAGCGCTGTTCATTCTGTAAATAAAAAGCAGCATCATAGAATTGGATATTATGGAGCAGTACCAAATCAGCAATTTGAATATGACCATAAGGATGATGCTGCACTGTATTTAGACCATGAATTTATTCAGAGAAAGCTGAGAGTTTTACAGGTGGCCTATGAGCAGGTGAAGGAGCTGGCGGCTGTTCACGGAGGTCCGGCATGTATGGAAACCTTTGGCGAAACCCCTTTTGTACCGAAAAAAACAAAGGAAGCCTGCACTTTAACATCACATCAGCAAAAGCTTCAGGTATCTTATGACAATGAGTCCGGTCAGATTGTAAACCGCTATATTAAGGGAGAAGAGAGAAGCTTTACTATTATTGCATATCCGGTAAAAGAAATCGGAGAAAAATTTGAGGAGATTTTTGAAGAAACTGTAAAATTAAATACACTGGATAATGAATTATACAGAAAAATTCAGCAGAGTATCATTGACGCATTAGACAGAGGAATTTGTGTGCATATTCTGGGAAAGGGAGAGAATGAAACAGATTTAACAGTTTCTCTTCATACACTGGAAAATCCGGAAAAGCAGACTAATTTTGAAAACTGTGTAGCAGATGTAAATATTCCGGTGGGTGAAGTCTTTACATCACCGATGCTCAAGGGTACAAACGGAACTTTGGCAGTATCCAGAGTATTTTTAAATGGTTTGGAATACAGAGGTCTGAAGCTTCTTTTTAAAGACGGAAAGATTGCAGAGTATACCTGTAAAAATTTTGAGACAGAAGATGAAAATAAAAGCTTTTTAAAAGAAAATCTTCTTCATCATCATGAAACACTCCCTCTTGGAGAATTTGCAATCGGAACAAATACGACTGCTTATGTAATGGCGCAGAAATATAATATTGCGCATTTACTTCCGATTTTGATTGCAGAAAAAATGGGGCCACACTTTGCGGTGGGAGATACCTGTTATAGTTGGTCAGAGGATACAGCTGTGTATAATCCTGATGGAAAAGAAATTATTGCAAGAGATAATGAAGTTTCCATTTTGAGAAAAGAAGATATCAGTAAGGCGTATCTGGGTTGCCATACGGATATTACCATTCCTTATGATGAATTAGATAAAATCTGGGTGGAAATAGAAAATGGCGAAAACATTGAAATTATCCGTGACGGAAAATTTGTGTTAGAGGGTACAGAAAAATTAAATGAACCTTTCTGCGGATAATATAAAGAAAAAGGGTTTTGCAGTTGACATTATTTGTAACAATATGTAAAATTGTGCTGTACAATAAAATATACAGCATAAGCTGAATTTAATTTAAAGGAGAACAATCATGGCAAAAGTTGGAATTGTTATGGGCAGTGACTCAGATATGCCTGTTATGAGCAAAGCGGCAGATATGTTGGAGAAATTCGGAATTGAATATGAAATGACTATTATTTCTGCCCACAGAGAACCGGATGTATTCTTTGAATATGCAAAAACAGCAGAAGAAAAAGGATTTAAAGTGATTATTGCAGGAGCAGGTATGGCAGCACATCTTCCAGGTATGTGTGCAGCAATCTTCCCAATGCCGGTTATCGGTATCCCAATGCATACAACTTCTTTAGGAGGAAGAGATTCTCTGTACTCTATCGTTCAGATGCCTTCCGGTATTCCTGTTGCAACTGTTGCAATTAACGGAGGAGCAAATGCAGCAATTCTGGCAGCCAAGATTTTAGCTACTTCAGATGAGGCATTATTGCAGAAATTAAAAGATTATAAAGAAGAATTAAAAGAGCAGGTTGTTGCAAAAGATGCAAAATTACAGGAAGTAGGATATAAAAATTATAAATAAAAGCAGAGAAATGAAACGGAGGAAGAAAGAAAATGGATTACAAGAAAGCTGGCGTAGATATTGAAGCTGGATATAAATCAGTAGAATTAATGAAAGAGCATGTAAAGAAAACAATGCGTGAAGAAGTTCTTGGCGGATTAGGCGGCTTCTCCGGTGCTTTTTCTCTGGCAAAAATTAAAGAGATGGAAGAACCTGTGTTATTGTCCGGTACAGACGGATGCGGAACAAAGGTGAAGCTGGCAATGGTTATGGACAAGCATGATACAATCGGTATTGATGCAGTTGCAATGTGCGTAAATGATATTGCATGTGCAGGCGGTGAACCGTTGTTTTTCTTAGATTATATTGCATGCGGAAAGAATTATCCTGAAAAAATCGCTACAATCGTAAAAGGTGTTGCAGAAGGCTGTTTACAGTCTGAAGCTGCTTTAATCGGCGGTGAAACAGCAGAGCATCCGGGACTTATGCCGGAAGATGATTACGATTTAGCAGGCTTTGCAGTCGGTGTTTGTGACAAAAGAGATATGATTACCGGAGAAACCTTAAAAGCAGGTGATGTTTTAATCGGTATGGCATCTTCAGGTGTTCACAGTAATGGATTTTCATTGGTAAGAAAAGTATTTGAGATTACAAAAGAGTCTTTAGATACTTATTATGATGAATTAGGAACAACTTTAGGAGAAGCTTTACTTGCTCCTACAAGAATTTATGTAAAAGCATTGAAGAAAGTAAAAGAAGCAGGTGTTACTGTAAAAGCCTGCAGCCATATTACAGGCGGCGGATTTTATGAAAATATTCCACGTATGTTAAAAGATGGCGTTTGTGCAGTTGTAGAAAAGGACAGCTATCCAATTCCTCCAATCTTTACATTGATGGCAAAGACAGGAAATATTGAAGAACAGATGATGTACAATACTTATAATATGGGTATTGGTATGATTGTGGCAGTGGATCCGGCAGATGTTGACAAAACAATGGAAGCTATGAAAGCAGCAGGGGATACTCCTTACGTAATCGGTAAGATTGAAGAGGGAGAAAAAGGTGTGAAATTAGTATAAGACAGGGAAATCAGGGTTGCAAAAGCAGCCCTTTTCCTGTTTATAAAGATTAAAGTACAAAAAATATTTTTTGTTACCAAAATCCTATAAAAGAAAGGCTGAATGAATATGATGAAAATGGCAGTGTTGGTGTCCGGCGGAGGAACCAATCTTCAGGCGATTATGGATGCAATGGACAGGGGTGAAGTTACCAATGCGGAGATTGCTGTGGTAATCAGTAATAACGCAAATGCCTATGCTCTGGAAAGAGCAAAGATGAAGGGGATAGAGGCAATTTGTGTATCTCCGAAGGCTTATGCCTCCAGAGCAGAATTTAATCAGGCGTTACTTGAAACAATCCAATCTTATGATGTGGAGCTTGTTGTTCTGGCGGGCTGTCTTGTAGTTATTCCGGAGATTATGGTAAAGGCTTATCCAAATAAGATTATTAATATTCATCCGGCGCTTATTCCATCTTTCTGCGGTACGGGTTATTATGGACTGAAGGTGCATGAGGGCGTACTGGAAAGAGGAGTAAAAGTAACCGGAGCAACGGTACATTTTGTAGACGAAGGGACAGATACAGGTCCGATTATCTTACAGAAGGCGGTAGAAGTTCATCAGGGAGATACGCCGGAAATTCTTCAGCGCAGAGTTATGGAAGAAGCAGAGTGGGAAATTATGCCGAAAGCGATTGATTTAATTGCAAATGATAAAATTGAAGTGATAGATGGACTGGTGAAATTTAAAGAATAAGAAGGGAGCATAAGAGAATGAAAGTATTGATTATAGGAAGTGGTGGAAGAGAGCACGCTATTGCATGGAAGGTTGCAAAAAGTCCAAAGGTAGATAAGATTTACTGTGCACCGGGAAACGCAGGAATTGCGGAATTTGCAGAATGTGTGCCAATCGGCGCAATGGAATTTGAGAAGCTGGCAGCTTTTGCAAAAGAAAATGCAGTAGATTTAACTGTTGTAGGAATGGATGACCCATTAGTCGGCGGTGTTGTAGATGTTTTTGAAAAAGAGGGATTGCGAGTGTTTGGACCGAGAAAGAATGCGGCAATTCTGGAAGGCTCAAAAGCTTTTTCTAAAGATTTGATGAAGAAATATAACATTCCTACGGCAGCTTATGAAAACTTTGAGGATGCAGATGAGGCTCTGGCATATCTTCGTGAGAAAGCAGAGTTTCCTATTGTATTAAAGGCAGACGGACTGGCTCTTGGAAAAGGTGTTTTAATCTGTAACACATTGGAAGAAGCAGAGGAAGGCGTTTGCACAATTATGCTGGATAAAAAATTCGGTTCTGCAGGAAATACTTTAGTTATCGAAGAATTCATGACAGGACGTGAAGTATCCGTACTTTCTTTTGTTGACGGAAAAACCATTAAAACCATGACTTCCGCACAGGATCATAAACGTGCAAAAGACGGAGATGAAGGGTTAAATACAGGAGGAATGGGAACATTTTCACCAAGTCCTTTCTATACAAAAGAAGTGGATGAATTTTGCGAAAAATATGTATATCAGGCAACCGTAGATGCTATGGCAGCAGAAGGCAGAGAGTTTAAAGGGATTATTTTCTTTGGTCTGATGCTTACAGAAAAAGGACCAAAAGTGTTGGAGTATAATGCTCGCTTTGGTGATCCGGAGGCTCAGGTTGTTATTCCGAGATTAAAAAATGATATTGTAGAAGTTTTTGAAGCCTGCGTAGACGGAAAGTTAGATGAAATTGACTTACAGTTTGAAGACAACGCAGCAGTATGTGTTGTGTTAGCCTCTGACGGTTATCCGGTTTCTTATGAAAAAGGATATCCAATTGAAGGTCTGGAAAACTTTAAGGATAAAGACGGTTATTATGTTTTCCATGCAGGAACTGCCTTCAAAGATGGTAAAATCGTAACAAACGGAGGGCGTGTCTTAGGAGTTACCGCAAAAGGGGCTGACTTAAAAGAGGCAAGAGCGAATGCTTATGAGGCAACAAAATGGATTAACTTTGAAAATAAATATATGCGAAATGATATTGGAAAAGCCATTGATGAGGCATAGGAAGGAAGCTGCGAAAGCAGCTTCTTTTTTCTAAATCTTTACTAAAAATGCTATCTATGCTATATTAGATATAACAATCTGGAAAGAAGGTGAAGGCATGCTGATTGAAATTGATTTTAACAGTGATGAAGCAATTTATGTACAGCTTTGTAATCAGATTATTATGGGAATTGCCACAGAACAGTTAAAGGTAGGGGAGACGCTTCCTTCTGTAAGACAGCTGGCAGATACCATAGGAATTAACATGCACACAGTAAATAAAGCATATTCTGTATTGAGACAGGAAGGATTTCTCAGTATAGACAGACGCAGAGGCGCAGTGATTTCCATTGATGTGGATAAAATCAGGGCATTGGAGGAAATGAAGGAAAATCTTTTGCCTGTTTTGGCAAAAGGCTGTTGTAAGAATATTACAAGAGAAGAAGTGCATGCCTTAATTGATGAAATTTTTGAAGAATATAAATAGAACAGGAGAGATACATGAAAAAGCAATACTCAAAGTGGGCATTAAAGGCTTTGAAGCTGGCAGAGGAAACTGCCAGAAAATGCAGCCATAATTATATTGGAACAGAACATATACTGGCAGGACTTCTGGCTGTAAAGGATAGTACGGCAGGAGAAATTCTCACAGAAGCCGGTATTTCATTGAAAAAATTGTTAGAGCTTATGGAAAAGCTGGTAGCGCCGTCTTCAGAGGTGCTGCTGGAAGAGCCTCAGGGCTATACACCAAGAAGCAAAAAGATACTTGAAAAAGCATCTGAAGAAGCAACAAATATGGAAAGTGCAGAAATCGGCACAGAGCATATTTTAATCGCAATGTTAAAAGAAACAGATTGTGTGGGCGCCAGACTTCTGCATACTATGGGGGCAGGAAATCAAAAGCTGTATGCAGAGCTTATGAATGTTATGGGGAGAGAAGGCACATTGACAAAAGAAGAAAAGAGTGCCACACCAATGCTAGATCAGTATGGCAGAGATTTGACAGAAATGGCTGCTATGGGCAAGCTGGATCCTGTTGTAGGCAGGGAAAAAGAAATTAACCGTATTATACAGATTTTAAGCAGAAGAACAAAGAACAACCCTTGTCTGATTGGTGAACCCGGAGTGGGAAAAACAGCCATTACCGAGGGGCTTGCGCAGAAGATTGTAAGTGGAATGGTTCCTGAAAATATGGCGGATAAACGTATTCTGGTGTTGGATTTATCTGCTATGGTAGCGGGTTCAAAATACAGAGGTGAGTTTGAAGAGAGGATTAAACGTGTGGTTTGGGAAGCATCCAATGACAAAAGAATTCTTTTATTCTTGGATGAACTCCATACCCTTATAGGGGCAGGCGGAGCAGAAGGAGCATTAGATGCTTCCAATATTTTAAAGCCGTCTCTTTCCAGAGGAGAAATTCAGCTTATCGGTGCAACGACTATCGAGGAATATCGGAAGCATATTGAAAAAGACCCTGCATTAGAGCGAAGATTTCAGCCGGTAACCGTAGAAGAACCTACCAAGGAAGAAGCGGAGGAAATTTTAAGAGGATTAGTGCCTTATTATGAAAAACATCACGGTGTCGTGATTGAGGAAAGCGCTGTAAAAGCAGCCGTTTCCATGGGTGTGCGTTATATTAATGACAGATTTCTTCCGGATAAGGCGTTGGACTTATTGGATGAAGCATGCTCCAAGGTACAGATTTCCGGCTATAAGGTTCCGGATGGATTGACAGAGGCAGAGCTTCGTTTAAGAGATATTAGCGAAGAAAAAGAAAGAGCAGTAAAAAGTCAGGATTTTCTTCTTGCAGGCAAGCTTCAGGAAGAACAAAAAGAAACAGAAGAAATAGTAGAAAAAGCCAGAAAGCGCTTTGAAAGACAGTGTAAAAATAAAAAGCTATTTGTTACAGAAGATGATGTTGCTCTGGTAGTTGCTCAGTGGACAAAAATACCGGTGAAAAAGCTTACAGAAGGAGAGTCTAAACGACTGGCAAAACTGGAAAATCAGCTTCATAAACGTGTAATCGGACAGGATGAGGCAGTAACCGCTGTTGCAAAGGCAATTAAACGAGGCAGAGTAGGATTAAAAGACCCCAAACGTCCTATTGGCTCTTTCCTTTTATTAGGCCCTACCGGCGTAGGAAAAACAGAGCTTTCCAAGGCTTTGGCAGAGGCGGTTTTCGGCAGTGAAGATGCAATGATACGTGTAGATATGTCAGAGTATATGGAAAAACACAGTGTCTCTAAACTGATTGGTTCACCACCGGGATATGTAGGTTATGAAGAGGGAGGACAGCTAAGTGAAAAAGTAAGACGAAGCCCATACAGTGTGCTGCTTTTTGATGAGATTGAGAAGGCCCATCCAGATGTATTCAATCTTCTTTTGCAGGTGCTGGATGACGGACATATTACCGATGCACAGGGCAGAAAAGTAGACTTTAAAGAAACCATTATTATTATGACCTCCAATGCGGGAGCACAGGCGATTGTAGAGCCGAAAAAGCTGGGATTTGGAACAGCAGATGATGCGCAGGCCGATTATAAGAAGATGAAAGACAGTGTAATGGAAGAAGTAAAGAGACTTTTTAAGCCGGAGTTCTTAAACCGTATTGATGATATTATTGTATTCCATACTTTGAACAAAGAGGAGATTAAGAAGATTGTAGGGATACTTTTAAAAGAGTTTGCAAAACGCTGTAAGACACAGTTGAATATTGATGTGAAAATTCGGGAAAATGTAAAAGAATTTATCGGAAAAGAAGGCTTTGACCCAAAATACGGAGCACGTCCATTAAAGAGAGCAATTCAGAGTAAAATCGAAGACGCAATGGCAGAGGAAATTCTGGAAGGCAGGATAAAAGCAGGAGACAGCGTTACCATTGGCTTGTCTAAAGAAAAGGTAAATTTTATTATAAATGTACAAAATGACTAGCAAAAAACTGAAATATATGGTAATATTGTTATACCAAAACAAGAAGGAAAAAAGGTCTGAAAAGACAGAACAATGAAAGACATAAGCGGGAGGACATAACTATGTCAGTAGTAAAAGAATTAATTCGTACAGAAGAAAATGGCAAAATCAGCTTTGGTAACTATGAGTTAGCACAGAAGTCAAAGGTATCCGACTTTGAGTACGATGGAGATATATACAAAGTAAAAACATATAAGGAAATTACAAAACTGGAAAGAAATGGTATGTTTGTATATGAGTCTGTACCGGGTACCACAGTTTTAGATTTGGAAGAAAAAGAAGACAAGATGAGCTTTACAGTGGAAGGACCACAAGATGCTCAGATTACTGTGGAAATGGAAGAGGATGCCGAGTACAAGATTGTAATTGACAAAGAAGAAGCAGGACAGATGAAAACAAATCTGGGGGGGAAGCTGTCCTTCAGTGTAGAACTGGAGCAGGCAGAGCAGGTAACTGTACAGATTGAAAGAATTTAAGCATCAAGGTATCAGATAAGTAAAAATAAGCAAGACAGGGCTGTCGCATTATGCGGCAGCCTCGTTTATTGGAAAAGAAAGGGAAAATATGGCAAAAGGGAAAAAAACATTGTTTTTCTGTCAAAATTGTGGGTATGAGTCTCCGAAGTGGCTGGGGCAATGTCCGGGATGCAGGGAATGGAATTCTTTTGTGGAAGAGACGGTATCTGCAACCGCAAAAGGAAAAACAACAGCTTCAGGAAGTACGACAGGGAAGAAAAATGAACCGGTTATTCTTGCAGATATTTCCATACAGGAAAATGACAGAATAAAAACAGAAATAGAAGAGCTGGACAGAGTACTGGGAGGTGGTATTGTTCCCGGTTCTATGGTTCTGGTGGGAGGAGATCCGGGTATCGGAAAATCTACCCTTCTTCTTCAGGTGTGCAGACAGCTTACGGGAAAGGGACATAAGGTTTTATACGTTTCCGGCGAGGAATCTTTGGGACAGATTAAGCTAAGAGCAAAAAGAATAGGAGAATTTAATGAAAATTTGTTGCTTTTATGTGAAACAAATTTAGAAAACATTCGTAGCGTCATTGAAAAGGTGAAACCGGAAATGGTAGTGATCGACTCTATTCAGACTATGTATAATGAGGAAGTGTCTTCTGCACCAGGCAGTGTCTCTCAGGTGAGGGAGTCTACAGGTGTTCTTATGCAGATTGCAAAAGGAATGGGGATTTCTGTCTTCATTGTTGGACATGTTACAAAAGATGGAAGTGTGGCAGGTCCCAGAGTACTGGAGCACATGGTAGATACGGTGTTGTATTTTGAAGGAGACAGGCAGGTGATTTACCGCATTTTAAGAGGAGTAAAGAACCGATTTGGTTCGACAAATGAAATCGGTGTGTTTGAAATGCGGGAAAAAGGGCTTATGGAAGTGAAGAATCCATCTCAGGTTATGCTAAACGGAAGACCTACGGATGCTTCCGGTACGGCAGTTGTCTGCTCTATCGAAGGGACACGCCCTATTCTAATCGAAATACAGGCGCTTGTTACCAGAACAAATTTTGGGCTGCCAAGGAGAACGTCAGTAGGGATAGATTATAATCGTGTGAATTTATTGATGGCAGTTTTAGAGAAAAGAGCAGGGCTTCATTTGGGAGATTGCGATGCTTATGTTAATCTGGCAGGAGGAATGAAACTTGGAGAACCGGCTATTGATTTAGGTGTGGTTCTTGCCATTGTATCCAGCTATAAAAATCAGGTAATTGATGAGCAGACTTTAATTTTTGGAGAAGTGGGACTTTCAGGAGAAGTACGTGGTGTCAGTATGGCGGAAAGCAGAGTGAGAGAAGCAGAAAAACTGGGATTTACTTCCTGTATTATGCCAAAGGCAAATGTAGAAAGTCTGCAGGGAAAATATGAGATTAAACTCATTGGTGTAGCTAATATTAAAGAGGCAATGAACTGTATTTAAGAGGTAAAATTGAACAAAATTTTGGGGCTCAGGGAAAACTATTTTTACTTTATTTCTCAGAAAAAATGGTGTATTATACTTTAGTAAATGAAATGGATTCCAGTATTACAGGAGGAATAGAAAATGGTAAAAGCCGTAGTAGGAGCAAACTGGGGAGACGAAGGAAAAGGTAAAATTACGGATATGCTGGCAAAAGAGGCAGATATTGTAGTGAGATTTCAGGGTGGAGCAAACGCCGGACATACAATTGTAAACAATTATGGAAAGTTTGCCCTGCATAGTCTGCCATCAGGTGTATTTAATGAGAATACAACAAGTATTATTGGAAATGGTGTGGCATTGAACATACCTGTACTGTTCCATGAAATACAGTCAATTGTAGAACAGGGAGTCCCTATGCCTGATATTAAAATATCAGACAGAGCACAGATTGTAATGTCCTATCATATTAAATTCGATGAATATGAAGAAGAAAGACTGGCAGGAAAATCTTTTGGTTCTACCAAGTCGGGAATTGCACCATTTTATTCTGATAAATTTGCAAAAATCGGCTTTCAGGTCAGTGAGCTTTTTGAAGAGGAAGAAGCTCTTATGGAGAAAGCAGAAAATATCTGTCAGAAAAAAAATGTGGATTTAGAGTATTTATATCACAAACCTCTTTTAAATCCGGCAGATATTGTAAAGGAATTAAAAGAATATAAAGAAATGATTGCACCTTATGTATGTGATGTTTCTCTGCTTTTATGGAATGCTTTAAAAGAAGGAAAAGAAATTTTGTTGGAAGGTCAGTTGGGTTCTTTGAAAGATCCAGATCATGGTATTTATCCTATGGTAACGTCTTCCTCCACACTGGCAGCTTATGGCGCAGTAGGTGCAGGAATACCTCCTTATGAAATAAAGAAAATTATTACTGTATGTAAAGCTTATTCCAGTGCAGTAGGTGCAGGTGCTTTTGTATCTGAAATTTTTGGAGAAGAAGCAGATGAATTGAGACGTAGAGGCGGTGACGGTGGCGAATATGGCGCTACAACAGGACGTCCAAGACGTATGGGATGGTTTGACTGTGTGGCATCAAAATACGGATGCCGTATTCAGGGAACTACAGATGTTGCTTTTACTGTACTTGATGTTCTGGGATATTTAGAGGAAATTCCTGTTTGTGTGGCTTATGATATTGATGGAGAAATCACAACAGAATTCCCTACAACAAGTCTTCTGGAAAAAGCAAAACCGGTAATTGAAGTGTTGCCAGGATGGAACTGTGATATCAGAGGCATTAAGAAATATGAGGATTTACCGGAGAACTGTCGTAAATACATTGAATTTGTAGAGGAAAAAATTGGATTTCCGATTACAATGGTTTCTAATGGACCAGGACGAGAAGATATTATTTATAGATAAGGAAAAGAAAAAGGAAGCAATGGAGAAAATCCACAGCTTCCTTTTTTGTACAGAAAAATTATTTTGCGTAGTTGTCAAAATATCCTTGAATATAGATAATTGGAGTTCCCTTATCACCAGAACCGGAAGTAAGGTCAGCTAAAGATCCCAAAAGGTCAGTAAGACGTCTTGGTGTAGTACCCTGTGTTACCATAGTACCTTTTAAGCTGGCAGCTTTTTCATCTTTTTCTGTAATATAATTTTTAATGGCATCTTTTAATTCATTTCCTGATAAATCAGCAAAATCGTTATCAGCCAGATATTTTAATTTTACTTCATTTGGAGTACCTTCCAAACCTGCAGTGTAAGCAGGAGATACAACTGGATCAGCCAGTTCCCAGATTTTTCCTACAGGATCTTTAAATGCACCATCGCCATATACCATAACTTCTACATTTTTTCCTGTTTTTTCCAGCATAGAGTTATGAATAGCAGTAACAACTTCTTCGCATTTAATTGGGAAGAGTTTTACAGTATCTTCTGTTGCTTTATTAGAACCTAAAAGTCCGTAAGCATCATTATAACCGCTGCCATTGATACTCTTTGTCATAATATCATCAAGAGCATATACTTTCTCAGCGCCGTTTGCTTTCAGAATACGTTTTGTTCTTTGACGAGTGTGAATGTCACAGGTAAGAACACTTTTTGTATAAGAAAGGATAGCTTTTGGGTTGTTAGCGAAAATGATTTCAACCTCAGCGCCAGCTTCCTGAATAAGCTGTTTGTAATATTCTACATAGTCAACACCTGTAAATACGTGTTTTTCATATCCAAACAGTTCTCTGTATTTTTCTTCTGTTAAAACATCAGACCATGGATTTACATTTTTTTCGTCCATAATATCTAAGTCAATGAGGTGATTTCCCACTTCATCAGATGGATAGCTTAACATAAGCACGATTTTTTTACAGCCCATAGCAATACCTTTTAAGCAGATAGAAAAACGATTACGGCTTAAAATAGGGAAGATTACGCCTACTGTATCATCACCGAATTTTTCTTTTACGTCAGCAGCAATATCTTTTACATTTGCATAGTTACCCTGAGCTCTGGCAACGACTGCTTCTGTAACGGCAATTACATCTTTATCTTGAATTTCAAAGTTGGCACTTTCAGATGCTTTTAATACACAGTCTACTACGATTTCAGGAAGGTTGTCTCCTTCACGGATAATCGGTGCACGAACACCTCTTGATATTGTTCCAACCATGCGGTCTATATTTTTCATAATTTATGTACCTCCATTGGTTTCTTGCAAATTTGAGGGCAAAATTGCCACCTACTTTATAATACGTTGAAATCACTCTGTATGCAAGGGGAATATATGGGTTTTCTGAAAAAATATGCGAAAATCATGCTAATTTTCCTGCTCTTTTAAGTTACGGATGTGTAGATATACGGTATTTTTGGAAATTCCCAAAAGAGATGCCACTTTTAAAACAGCATCTTTGATGTTGAAAATTCCTCTTTGATAAAGCTGTATAATAATTTCTTTGTTTTTATTTTGCGGTGAAACAGAAAAGTCATTCAGCACCTGATGTTGAATTTTGTATAAAACATTTTCAATGAGCTCATCTGTATTATCTGCAAAATTTTCTGTGGCGGTATTATTGGAAGAAAGACCCGCAGATGTTTCCGGATAAAATTTTGCCAGCAGAGAGGACAGAGGAACATCGGTATAAAAATTGATACAAATCAGACCGATAATACGCTCTTTTTCTCCTGTAATCGGAATGGTGCAGGAACGCAGTGGCACTCCTTTTTTTGAATGGTTCATGTAGCAAACAGCAGGCTGAGACGGTTCTTCCTTTAGTTGACTGAGCATGGAAAGTGCCAAATCAGTAATCGGTGCGCCGTTTTTTCTGCCGGAATAATGCCCATTGACGTTTTCAATAACGGAATGCTGAAGATTTTCAAGACTGTGGAGAATAATCTCATATCCTTCTCCCAGATATTCTCCCAGACTTACAATCATTTTTTTATAAGAGTTTAAAATAAGCTGTTCTGTTTTTGTAAGCTTTATATAAGATTTATCGTTTGGCATAATGGTCTCCATAAGGTTTGTTTTCAATGATTAAGGCTATTATATTTTGAATTTATGTTTTGTGCAAGAATGAAAAAAAGTTCATTGAAATATATTTACTAAAATATTGTTTAGTGATATGATAAGAAAAAACGAGATGTAAAGGAGATTGATATTATGTTGAAAACAATTTATACACCAAAAGCACCTGCAGCAATCGGACCATATTCACAGGCAGTAGTATGTGGAGATATGCTTTTTACTTCCGGACAAATTCCGGTAAATCCTGAAACAGGAGAAATTGCAGGAGAAACAATTTCTGAACAGGCTGAACAGGTAATGAAGAATATCGGAGCTGTTCTGGAAGAAGCAGGAACAAACTTTGAAAATGCAGTGAAGACAACTTGCTTTTTGGCAGATATGGGAGATTTTCAGGTATTTAATGAAGTGTATGCAAAGTATTTTGTAAATAAACCGGCACGTTCTTGTGTAGCTGTGAAAACACTTCCGAAAAATGTATTATGTGAAGTTGAGGTTATCGCAAAACTGTAAAGGTTTGTGAAGAAAGAGGTAGCAATGTCAGAAAACCGATTTGATTTTGACACTGTCATAGACAGACGAGGGACAAATTGTGGAAAATGGGACACCATGGATAAGAAATACGGAAATACAGATCTTATTCATCTAGGTGTGGCTGATATGGATTTTCCTTCTCCGCAGCCTATTCGTGATGTAGTACATCAATGTGCGGAACATGGGATTTTTGGTTATACGGATTTAGGCGATGATTTCTATGAAGGTTTTATGTCCTGGGAAAAAAGAATGCATCATGTGGATATAAAAAAAGAAGAAATAGTATTTTGTCCTCGTATTAATATTTCTGCAGGAATTTGTGTGGGAGCATTTACAGAACCGGGAGAGGAAGTAATACTTCATACTCCTGCTTATGGCCCATTGTATGAAGCAATTTCTAAAAATAACAGAACCGTGGTAAAATGTGGATTAAAATCTCAAAACGGAAAGTATATTATGGATTTACAACAAATGGAAGCGCAGATAACGGAAAAAACAAAAATGCTTTTATTATGCAGTCCTCATAACCCGGTAGGTCGTGTATGGACAAAAGAAGAGCTGGAGGCAGTAGGTGAATTTTGTATAAAACATGAACTGCTGTTATTTGTAGATGAAATTCATGGTGATATTACTGCACCGGGAGTAGAGTTTGTATCTGCCTTGTCTTTGTCGGAAGAAGTGCGAAAAAGATTGATTGTTGCATCATCACCTACAAAAACTTTTAATATTCCGGGATTTATTTTATCTTATCTGATTATTCCAAATCAAGAATACAGAGCTGTGGTAAAAAGGGAAATTGACAGAATCGGTATGCATAATCCCACAATCTTTTCAGCAGCAGTAGCAGGTTGTGCGTATCAACAGTGTGATGACTGGTATAAAGCAATGCTGTCTTATATTGATGAGAATGATAAATTTACCAGAGCGTATTTTGCAGAAAAAATGCCGGAATTTTATATTTATCCAAGAGAAGGGACATATCTTTTATGGATGGATTATAAGGAACTGGGTTGTGAAGAAGCAGAATTGGAAAAATGGTTTTTGGAAAAAGCAAAAGTCAGTGTGTATATGGGAACTGTGTTTCAGGAAGAAGGCAGAGGCTGCATTCGACTGAATATAGCAAGTCCCAGAAAATTATTGGAAGAGGCGTATGACAGAATGTACGTTGCATATTGTCATATAAAGAAAAATTAAATATTTAACTTCATTTAGAAAAAAGAGCAGATGAGGTATGTTTTTATTGAAATTATTAGAAACATACTTTGTCTGCTTTTTGTTTGATTAAATATGAAATTTACATGATTTTTATAAAAGAGAGATAACATATTTTACAGAAGAAATTTAAACTTATAGGAGAATATGGGGAAAAGGAGATGAAAAATAGTTTGAATGATGAAAAAAAATCAGATAAATCGGAGATTGTGCAAATAAATTCACCAATGACGTTGTTAATGTATCAATCGGCTATTGATATTGTAGTGGATAGATTAAAAGCAATTAATATAGAGCTTACAAACAAAAGCGGGCATCATGTAATTAGGGGGATTACAAGCCGAATTAAGTCACCGGAGAGTATTACAAAAAAATTAATAAGAAAAGGTAAAAAAATAGACTATGAGACCGCAGTTGAATCATTAAATGATATTGCAGGAGTACGAGCAGTATCTTATTTTTTTGACGATATTTATCAAATATCTAAAGCTGTAAAAAAGCAGAAAGATTTTACATTGATAAAAGAAAAAGATTATGTGCAAAAACCGAAAAAAAGTGGATATAAAAGTATACATTTAATTGTAAAAGTTCCGGTTGTATTGGACAGTCAGACAACGTATGTAAAAGTAGAAATTCAAATTCGTACGTTTGCAATGGATTATTGGGCAGAATTAGATAGTCAAATGTGTTACAAAAAATCTGCCGGTGATATAGAGATGGTTAGACAAGAGAGTAAAAGATACGCAGAGGCAATTGCTGCTTTGGATAATAAAATGCTGGAATTTAGAAAAAAAATTGAATTACTAGAAAAAAATAAAGTTTTGTGTGAAACAGATAAGGTGAAAAAATGAAAAAAATTGGATTATTAACAAGTGGAGGAGATTGTCAAGCATTAAATGTGACAATGCGAGGTGTGGCAAAAAGTCTTTATACAAATTTAGAACAGCTGGAAATTTATGGTTTTTTAAATGGATATGAAGGGTTGATTTATGGGAGATATAAGTTGCTTTCTAAACAAGATTTTTCTGGGATTTTAACGATTGGCGGAACTATGTTGGGAACATCCAGACAACCTTTTAAACAAATGAGAGTTCCTGATAAAAGTGGTTTAGATAAAGTAAGAGCCATGAAAGAAAACTATTATCGATTAAATTTAGATTGCCTTGTTGTGTTAGGTGGAAATGGTTCTCAAAAAACAGCCAATTTATTGAGCGAGGAAGGTTTAAATGTCATACATTTACCGAAAACGATAGATAACGATATTTATGGAACGGATATAACATTCGGATTTCAGAGTGCGATTGATGTAGCGACAAATGTTATTGATTGCATTCACACAACAGCAGCATCACATAACCGTGTGTTTATTGTAGAAATTATGGGACATAAGGTAGGATGGCTTACTTTGTATGCCGGTATTGCAGGGGGTGCGGATATTATTCTTTTACCAGAAATTCCGTATGATATTGATTCTGTAATGAAATCTATTACTGCAAGAAGTAAAGCAGGAAAGGGTTTTACTATTTTAGCAGTGGCAGAAGGGGCAATATCCAAAAAAAATGCATCTCTTTCAAAAAAAGAATATAAAGAGAAAATGGCAAAAAGTAAATTTCCTTCTGTGTCTTATGAATTAGCTTATGAAATATCCAATCGACTGGGGAGTGAAGTACGAGTTGTAGTTCCGGGACACACACAAAGGGGAGGAACGCCAAATGCTTTTGATCGAGTATTAAGTACAAGAATTGGAGCAGCAGCAGCAGAGGCAATTTTAGAAGAAGATTACGGATGTATGATTGCAATGATAAATGGCGAAATCAAGAGAGTACCTTTAAAAAATGTATCGGGTAAATTAAAAACAGTAAATCCCGGATGCGAATTAATAAAGGAAGCAAAAATGATAGGAATAAGTTTTGGTGAATAGCATTCATGATAAAAGAAATTATAAAAAAGATAGTGGGAAAGTTTGATTTTAAAAATAAAAAAATATTAAAGGAGTGCGTTGTTATGAAAAACGAAGTGAGTAGTTATACAAATCGAGAATTATCATGGTTGCAATTTAATGAAAGAGTGTTAAATGAGGCGGGAAACCCAGAAGTACCATTGGCAGAAAGGTTAAGTTTTATATCTATTTTTCAGACCAACTTAGATGAATTTTTTATGGTACGAGTGGGAACTTTACTTATGCAAATGCAGTCGTCTGAAAAAATTGTAGAAAATAAAACTTATATGACGAGTAAAGAACAAGTAAAGGCTATTTTAAAGGAAACAAAAAGATTAGAAAACAAAAAGGGAAAGATATATGAACAATTAATGGGAGAATTAGAGCCAAAAGGGATTCGCATCATTAATTTTAATAAGCTATCTCAGGAAGAAGGGGCAATGCTTGAAGAATATTTCGATACGCATATTGCACCTTTTTTATCACCGATGATTATCGGGAAACAACAGCCATTTCCATTTTTAGCGAATAAGCAATTATATGCCATTGTTCTTTTATCTACATCAAAAGGAAAGAAAAAAATTGGTTTGGTTCCATGTTCAAATGGAGTATTTAAACGCTTAATAGAAATTCCAACAAGACCAGGAAACTTTATGCTTTCAGAGGAGTTAATCCTTCATTTTATTTCAAAATTGTATTCCAAGTATACAGTAGCAGAAAAATCTATTTTACGTATTACCAGAAATGCTGATATAGATGCGTCAGAAATCTACGACGAAGACTTAGATTATCGTGATATGATGGAACAAATGATAAAAAAACGTACGCGGTTAGATGCTGTCAGAATAGAATTAAGCAGGAATATGGATGATAAAATAAAAAAAGAACTTTCTCATTTTACAAATATAGGTTCTGAATATATTTTGGATGTGAAAACACCTTTAGATTTGTCTTTTGTTTTTTCTTTACAGGCATATTTGAAAGAGCAGACAGAACTTTTTTATGAAAAACATACACCAAGACGTAGTCCGGCATTAGATTTAAAAAGGAGTATATTTGAGCAGATTGAAGAAAAAGATGTGTTATTATCATATCCTTATGAAAGTATGAAACCATTTATTCAGTTGTTACAAGAAGCGGCAGATGATGATTCTGTTGTATCTATTAAAATGACTTTATATCGTGTAGCAGAGAGAAGTAAAATTATAGATACGTTAATTGAAGCAGCTGAAAATGGGAAAGAAGTTGTAGTAACCGTGGAGCTTCGAGCTAGGTTTGATGAAGCAAATAACATTGAGATGTCTCATAGATTAGAAGAAGCAGGATGTCAGATTTTGTATGGATTGGGTAATTATAAAGTACATTCAAAGCTGTGTTTGATTACAAGAAAAACAGAAGATGGATTTTCTTATATTACACAGATTGGTACAGGAAATTATAATGAAAAGACAGCGAGATTGTATACAGATTTATCATTGATTACGGCTAAACAATCCATTGGAGCAGAAACAGCAATGGTTTTTACAGCGTTGCAGAAAGGTGAGATTGTAGAGGAAGTAAAAGAATTGTTAGTGGCACCGGCATGTTTGCAAAATCGTATTATTGATATGATAGATTATGAAATTGAAAAAGTGAAAAATAAGAAAGATGGATATATTGGGTTAAAGTTTAATTCATTGACAGACAAAACATTAATCGAAAAATTAATAGAGGCGTCACAGGTTGGGGTGAAAATAGAACTAATTATAAGAGGAATTTGTTGTTTAAAGCCAGGTATAGCAGGTATAACGGAGAATATTCGAGTTATTAGTATTGTTGGAAGATATTTGGAACATTCCAGAATTTACATATTCGGACAAAAAGACGATGAAAAAATATATATTTCATCTGCTGATTTAATGACAAGAAATACATTACGAAGAGTAGAAGTAGCTGTCCCAATATATGATGAAGACATTAAGCATAGAATTAGAAATATGTTTGATATAATGATGAGAGATGATAAAAAAGGAAAAGAGCAGAATTCATCAGGTATTTATTGCGAACGTTTGATTAATACTCCTAAAATTGATTCACAGGAATATTTTTATCAAGAGGCGTATAAAAAAGAAACTAATATGTAGATAAGAATAAAATTAAGGAAAAGCATACATTATTGTAGCCGAATGTATAGGGGATATGTTAAGATGATAAAACAGAGAAAATCATCAAAACAGAGGAGGAAAAAATTTGAAAAATATCAAAATAGCAAATAGATTAGAAGCATCAGAGATTGCATTGGGATGTATGCGGATTACCGGATTGAAAGGGACGGATGAGGTTAGAGAATTAGTTGATACAGCTATGGATCAGGGAATTAATTTTTTTGATCATGCTGACATTTATGGAAATGGTGAGTCAGAACATATTTTTGGAGAGGCTATAAAGGGAATTCCAAGAGAAAAAATGATTGTCCAGACAAAATGTGGAATTCGTCCAGGGCTATGTTATGATTTCTCTAAAGAACATATTTTAGAATCTGTAGATAAAAGCTTAAAACGTTTGAATATGGATTATGTTGATATACTATTATTGCATCGCCCAGATACGTTGATGGAACCGGAAGAAGTTGCAGAGGCTTTTGATATTTTGGAAAAAGAAGGAAAAGTAAGATATTTTGGAGTCAGTAATCAAAATTCTATGCAGATGGAATTGCTTCAGCATTATTGCAGTCAGAAGTTTATTATTAATCAGCTCCAGTTTAGTGTTGCACATTGCGATATCATTGATTCTGGGTTAAATGTGAATGTTCACAATGATGCAGGATGTGTTCGAGATGGAAGTATTCTGGAATATTGCAGATTAAAAGAAGTTACTATCCAGGCATGGTCTCCTTTCTTATATGGATTTTTTGAAGGAGTCTTTATTGGAAGTGAAAAATTCCCAGAGCTAAATAAAATGTTAGATGAATTGGCAGAGAAATATCATGTAACAAACAGTGCTATTGCCATTGCTTGGATATTGAGACATCCGGCAGGTATTCAGGCAATTGTGGGAAGTACGAAGAAACAGAGAATTGCAGAGATTTGTAAAGCAAGTGAAATAAAATTGACAAGAGAAGAATGGTACGCACTTTATATGGCAGCAGGGAAAAAATTGCCGTAGAGGATATGAAAAAGTACAGAACATATATTCGAATTTGTTCTGTACTTTTATTTTGTGTTTTGATATAATGAGAAAAATGAAATTTGTGACTTTTCGCAATAAAAATTTGTAACGTGAGGAGGAGCTTAAATGGAAAATCAGGGTGAAGTTATTTTTTATAATACAGATGATGGGTTGACACATATTGAGGTAAAAGTAGAAGATGAAACTGTTTGGCTGACAATAGATCAAATGTAAGAACTGTTTGGAAAAGCTAGATCAACTATAAATGAGCATATTTTAAATGTTTTTTCAGAAGGAGAATTACTTAAATCAGAGTCTGTGAGAAAAATCGGAAATTCCGATTTTTCTACAGTTTTTATGACATTATAGATTTCATAACCTATTTCTTATTTTTCGGTATTCTCTTGGCGAATATCCTTTCAGCTTGTGGAAAAGCCGGCTGAAATAAAGCTGATTATCATACCCGACGATTTTAGAAATTTCATTGATGGAATAGGTTGTTGTTTCAAGTAACATCTGGGCATTGTTAATTCGGATTCCCACAATAAACTGCATTGGTGTAGAACCTGTGTATTTTTTGAAGTTTCGGATAAACCAGCTGACACTCATTCCACGTGAGGCAGCATAATCATCTATGCTAATATTCTGGTTATAATTTTCACTGAAAAAGGTAACTGCGTTATCCATCTCGTGATCCAGGTATTCATTTTTCGAGATATGTTCCCTGGTCAGTTCCCGATGAAAGATGATAAGAAGATGACGGAGCAGAAGGACAAGCATTTCCTCATAATTATCTTGGCAACGCTGAAGCTCGATGATAATACGCTTGAAAATCTGTTCGTATTCCATAGAGGTTCCGACCTGAAATACACGCTCTTTATCCGGGAATCCATATTGCCGTAGGATATTTTTTACATTGTTGCCTGTAAAATGAATCCAGTATACTTCTGTCTTATCTTTTCCATAATATTCATATTTCTGAAGTTCCTTCGGTCTGTACAGTACAATATTACCGGCGGGGACAATCGTTTCGTTATCCACATTGTCAAAATGAAAATGCCCACAACCAGCAGTGATATAGATAATCTGATAATCCAGGCGTCCCCTTGGACGGTAGGTTGGTAACTTTGGATGGCTGGAAAGGCGGTAAGTACCGCAACTTCCTACAACCAGTGGGCGACTTTTGTCTTTGAAATCCATATGGGAGTGGTTTAAATAACCGGTATTCATATACATATGGTAGCACCTCTTTTCCTTTTTTTTGTTATTGTATCATTTAGTGCATATTTTGTCTAATCCAATTCATAGACATGTTTTGCAGATTAGGATAAGATATATATAGCAAAACAGAGAAGCGTAAACATAAAAGTAAAAGACAAGGTTTGCTGTGGAAAAACAAAGTGCAAAAAAATGTATATGTATTAAAGGAGAGTTATTTATGATTGTACCACGTTATTATGAGGATTTAAGCGTACTGCATGAAAATACAATGCCAGCCAGAGCCTATTTTATTCCGGCATCCAAAAGAATGGATAACCTGGTGGAGCACAGGGAAGAGTCAGACCGAATGCAGTTATTGAACGGAACTTGGAAGTTCCAGTATTTTAACAGTATCTATGATGTTCAGGAACCCTTCTTTGAGAAAGATTATGATACAGAAAATTTTGATGAGATTCAGGTTCCGAGTGTATGGCAGATGGCAGGATATGACACACATCAGTATACAAACATCAGGTATCCGTTCCCATTTGATCCACCGTATGTACCACAGGATATTCCATGTGGAACATATGCACATACCTTTGTTTATCACAAAGATGAAAATGCACCAAAAGCTTTCTTGAATTTTGAAGGAGTAGACAGTTGCTTTTATGTATGGATCAATGGCTCTTATGTAGGGTATAGCCAGGTTTCTCATATGACCAGTGAGTTTGATATCACCGACCTCCTTCGGGACGGAGAGAACAGCATAGCGGTTCTGGTCATGAAGTGGTGTGATGGTTCCTATTTGGAAGATCAGGACAAATTCCGTATGAGTGGTATTTTCCGGGATGTGTACATTTTGAAACGCCCAAAACAGGCAATCAGTGATTATCATATTAAAACAAGAATTGAGGATATGCTTGCGAAAGTAGAAATTGAAATGAAATTCTACTCTCCGTTAAATGTAAAAATTTCGATTGAAGATAGAAACGGAGCAGTTGTAGCACTAGGAAGTATTGCTGAAGAAGGAACAGCTGTATTAGAAATCGCAAGTCCGGAACTTTGGAATACAGAAAATCCATATCTATATAAACTGATTCTTGAAACAGAGAATGAAGTAATTGTAGATCACATTGCATTAAGAAAGATAGAGATTAAAGACCAGGTTATTTATTTAAATGGACAGAAGATTAAATTCCGTGGTGTCAATCGACATGATTCTGATCCGGTTACTGGATTTACAATCAATCCGGAACAGATTACAACCGATCTTACGTTAATGAAGCAGCATAATTTTAATGCGATCCGTTCCAGCCACTATCCGAACGCACCATTTTTCTATGAAATGTGTGACAAGTATGGATTCATGGTAATAGATGAAGCAGATATTGAAGCTCATGGTCCATTTATGATCTACAGAAAAGAAGACACTGATTACAATCGGTTCAAACGATGGAATGAGAAGATTGCAGATGATCCGGTATGGGAAGAGGCAATCGTTGATCGCGTAAAACTCATGGTGGAACGTGACAAAAACCGTTTCTGTATTGTTATGTGGTCAATGGGAAATGAGAGTGCTTATGGCTGCAACTTTGAAAAAGCACTGGAATGGACAAAGAATTTTGATCCAGACCGTATCACACAATATGAGAGTGCAAGATACCGTAATTATGATGAAACATATGATTACAGCAATCTGGATGTGTACAGCCGGATGTATCCGGCGCTTTCCGAAATTCAGGAATATCTGGATAAAGATGGAAGCAAACCCTTCCTTTTGGTAGAGTACTGTCACAGTATGGGAAACGGACCTGGAGATTTTGAAGATTACTTCCAGATGATTCAGGATAATGATAAAATGTGCGGCGGCTTTGTCTGGGAATGGTGTGACCATGCGATTGCTCATGGAACTGCTGAGAATGGAAAGACTATATATGCTTATGGGGGCGACCATGGCGAAGAAATTCATGATGGCAACTTCTGTATGGATGGATTAGTATATCCGGACAGAACGGTACATACAGGACTTTTGGAATACAAGAATGTTTATCGCCCGGCAAGGGTTATTTCCTATGACAAAGAAAGCGGAGAACTGGTGCTTCATAACTACATGGATTTTGATGACTTGAAAGATTATGTGAAGATCAGTTATGAACTGACGCAGGACGGGCTTGTAATCAGCAAAGGTAAACTTCCAGAAGTTTCAGCAGCACCACACAGTGAAGGAAAAATAAACCTTAAAATCAATGTGCCAGAGAGTGGAAAATGTTATTTAAAATTTATTTACCATCTGAAAAAGGAATTGCCATTGTTGGATGAAGACCATATTCTTGGATTTGATGAGATCGAAGTAAGCCAGAAGGATGCCAAATGCCAGTTAGCAGAAAAATGGTTTGAAAAAACAGTGACGGATTCTGAATTACAGGTGAGTGAAGATGATACACAGATTCATATCAAAGGCCGTGAATTCGCATATACAATCGACCGACGGACTGCACTTTTTACAGAGATGAAATTTGCAGGTCGGGAATATCTGAACCACCCGATGGAATTAAATATCTGGAGGGCACCAACAGATAATGATATGTACATCAAGTCTGAATGGAAGAAAGCCCATTATGATAAAGCTTATACAAGAGCTTACACGACAGAGGTCGTGCAGGGAAAGCATGGTGTGAAAATTACAAGCCATGCATCCGTTGTGGCAGAGACAGTACAGAAGATTCTTGATGTGACGATCACATGGAAAATAGAAGCTGCTGGAAAGATTGATGCAGATATTGCAGTAACAAAAGATGATGAATTTCCGGACCTGCCAAGATTTGGTGTGAGGATGTTCCTGGATAAAAAACTTTCAGCTGTAAGATACTTTGGAATGGGACCACAGGAAAGCTATTGTGACAAACATCAGGCTGCGAGCCACGGTTTGTATCAGGCAAATGTAGATGATTTGCATGAGGATTATATTCGCCCACAGGAAAATGGAAGCCATTATGATTGTGAATATGTAGAGCTTAACAACAGCCGATATGGAATTGTGGCATCCGCAGAAAAGGCATTTTCATTCAATGCTTCTTATTATACACAGGAAGAACTTGAGAAGAAAACGCATAATTATGAACTGACAGAATCAGATAGTGTAGTATTCTGTGTTGACTACGCATTAAATGGCATTGGTTCTAATAGTTGTGGTCCAGTTGTATTGGAGCAGTACCGATTTGATGATGTATTATTCCGGTTTCAGTTTACACTGATACCGTATGTAAAGAGGTAATAAAGTTTCATGTAACCCGTAAACAAGGAAAGAGAGTCTGATTGTTATGTAAAGTCCGGATATACAGAGCAATCAGACAAAATAAGTGCGATGAAGATGAGGAGCAAAGAAATTCGATGGAAGAAAAAAAGTATTTGAAATGGTATAACAAAATTGGATATGGATCAGGCGATATTGCAGGTAATGTAGTCTATGCGTTCCTGACATCTTTTATGATGGTCTATTTGACGGACTCAGTAGGACTTGCTGCAGGTGTCGTAGGTACCCTGATTGCCGTATCAAAACTATTTGATGGTTTTACGGATATATTTTTTGGATCAATGATTGACAAAACACACAGTAAAATGGGAAAAGCGAAGCCATGGATGCTATACGGATACATTGGTTGTGCCATTACGCTGGTCTGCTGCTTTGCAATACCAGTCAGCTTTGGAACAACGGCTAAATACGCATGGTTCTTTATCTCTTATACACTGTTAAATGGTGTGTTTTATACAGCAAACAATATTGCTTACTCAGCACTTACGTCACTGATTACAAAGAACAGCAAAGAGCGTGTGCAGATGGGATCTTACCGTTTTATTTTTGCATTTTCAACAAGTCTTCTGATTCAGGCGATTACAGTTGGATTTGTAGATAAATGTGGTGGAGATGCTGCGGCATGGAGAACGGTTGCTATTATCTATGCAATCATTGGTCTGGTCGTAAATACGATTTCAGCACTTTCTGTTAAGGAACTTCCGGAGGAAGAACTTAATGAAGGAGAAGTAAAGAATGATAATGAAAAGTATGGAATGGTACAGGCATTCAAGCTTCTTGTCAAAAACAAATATTACATGATGATTTGTGGAACATATATTTTACAGCAGTTATATGGTGCCATGATTGGAGCTGGCATTTATTACATGACATGGGTACTGAAAAATAAGAATTTGTTTGGACAATTTGCATGGGCAGTAAATATTCCACTGATCATTGCCCTGATTTTCACACCGACATTAGTTGGTAAGTGGAAAGGTATGTATAAACTGAACTTAAGAGGTTATGTCTTAGCAGTCATCGGTAGAGCACTTGTTGTTGTTGCAGGATATATGGGCAGTGTTCCGCTGATGATGGCATTTACAGCTCTTGCAGCCTTAGGTCAGGGACCATGGCAGGGAGATATGAATGCAGTTATCGCATCCTGCTCTGAATACACTTATCTTACACAGGGAAAGAGAATTGACGGAACGATGTACTCTTGTACTTCTCTTGGCGTAAAAATCGGTGGAGGTATTGGAACCGCTGTTGTTGGATGGATGCTTGAGTTCAGTGGATATGTCGGAACAAATGCAACTCAGCCACAGTCTGCACTTGATATGATGCAGTTCATGTATCTTTGGCTTCCGTTAATCTTTGATGTATTGATTATGTTTGCACTTTCAAGAATGAATGTAGAAGATGCAAATAAAAAACTGAAAGCAGAAAAAGGAATTGCTGCAGATGAAGTAACGGATGCATTAGACATAAATTAGAATTGACAGGAGAAAGCGTTGTCTGGTCGTTGCTCGATGAGACAGTGCTTTTTTCTATATATAAAGTGATAGAACTGTATTTTGAAAATAAAAAAGG